>ERZ859980.117-NODE-117-length-56104-cov-1.827669_pt1 | contig 56104 bp, 75 predicted proteins | sample MGYA00509984_ERZ859980 | MGnify/ENA primary metagenome ERZ859980 (study PRJEB30046, sample SAMN00715173) | human gut metagenome | study: EMG produced TPA metagenomics assembly of the A metagenome-wide association study of gut microbiota in type 2... | reverse complement strand
GGCCTAAAGGCCCTGCCCCCTCACGAAAGGTTGCCGCCATCTACCAGTACCTTGACACAAACGGAGAACTCGTTGCAGAGAAAGTCCGTTATACGAACAAAACCTTCTTCTGGCGCAGCAAAAAACCTGACGGCAGCTACGACTACCATAAACCGAAGAATGTTCCCCTGATAATGGAACGGTACTGGAAAAGGCGGAAGCAGTCTTCTTGGTTGAAGGCGAGAAAGATGTTGACACGCTTACGAAATATGGTTTCCCGGCGGTCAGCCTGCCGAATGGCGCCCATTGGGAAAATGAGTATGTCGCATACTTTTCCGACAAGGTGATTATCATTCTGCCGGATAACGATGATACAGGTCGTGACTATGCAAAGGCCGCACTTAAAGCACTTAAGCCTACCAATTACAACACGGGCATTATGCAGCTGAATAACTTGTGGCCGAAAATCCCCGAAAAGGGCGATGTCTCCGATTATATCGCGGCAAAGGGCGAGGAAGCAGTTGCAAAACTGAAAGAAACTCTCGATGTCGTGACACGGAACAGGAAACCGGCTCCGGCAGTAAAGGCTGTGCCCGTTGCACAGTGCAGTACGGCAACTGTTACGGTAGCTGCCACGTCTGCCCCGCTGATGCTGAAAACTTGCGGCGATTACCGCAACGTCATCAAAAAACTTTTGTTGGCGCTGCACCATTTCCTCCTTTTTGATTCTTTGTTGCTCTAATAGCTCTTCTTTCTCTTTTGCAACAATCTCTTGAAGTTCCTCAACCGCATCTCTAGCCTCATCTTCTAATACTCCAGCATCTTCAAATCTTTCGATTTTCTTAGCAATTTGTTTGTCACTGTAACCTTTTCTAGCTAGTAACTCTCTCAATACTATCTTTTGCTCATTTTCATTTTCAATATCAACATTGTCAACATCAATGTCCGGAGTAATAGAGAAATAATCTTCTAATTTACCACCATTACGAACAAATTCATCTAATTTTGCAACATCTTCGCTTGCATATTCTGGAGTAGATTGTTCTTCGATTACTTCTTTAAAATACTTAACCAATTCTTCTACAGTCTTTGGTTTTTCTTCTTCCTCTTCTTCATCAAAATCCCATTCTAATTCTTCAGCAATTGCATCAAATAAAGCAGATACTTGTTTAGATCAACTTTATCTTCTTCAGTCTCTTCTTCAATTTCTTCTTCGGTTTCCTCTTCTTCAGTCTCTTCTTTATCCTTTTTCTTAGAGGCTTTCTTAGATTTCTTAGGTTCTTCTACTTCTTCCTCTTCAACTTCATCGATTTCCTCTTCCTCTACTTCTTCCTCTTCTTCTATTTCTTCTGTCTTTTTATTTTTAGATCCAGGAGTAGCAGGTCTAGCTTTAGCAGACTCTTGTTTTAGTCTCTCTAATTCTTCATCATCAATATCATCGTTTTGAGAGATGGTGTTACCAACTTGTTCAGTGAATATATCAGTTATAGCTGTAAATCCAAATAGTGTATCGTTACTATTGTTTTCCATAATTAATTATAATTAGATTGTAATTGTTATTTTTTCTTTCTTCCTTTATGATTCCACTTAGCAGCATTTTGAGCAAATATTGCACGTTTTCTAGTCAATGGGTTTTTACTATGCGTTAACTCTTCTGTACTTTTACCTGTTCTTTTCTTAAGTGCGTTAAACTTCCCACGATTCTTTTTCTTGATGTGTATACCTCCGTCTTTATAAGAAGGAATTGGGTATACTGGGTATAAATTTTCCATATTGATTATTCTTTATTTAGTTCATGACCTACAAATCCAGCACCACCTAATGGCATTAAAATTTCCATAGGAATTAGTTTGTTTAATCTATCAATATACTCGTTTTTATTTCTATACAAATCATATTGATTCTTAACCATTTTATTTGATGTCGGATTTCTCATATATTCCAAAATCATATTTTCGTCTACAGGAGTACTCCAGTTTGTAATTTTACCAGAATCTTTTAATGATCTCTTTAGAGTTAACATATGACTTTTAGCTTCTGTAGGATTTAATAAGTATGATCTACTTCCAGCAGCATCAAATAATCCCATTTTTCTTAACTCCGCAGAACTATATGTATTGTTAGAATTTGCTAAATAATTTAGATAAGTGTTTGTAATATATTCTTTACCACTATCAAAATCCTGAATCTTTCTAGATCCTGCTAAACCATCTGCCACATGTCCTAACTCATGATTAGCAGTTCCGGGCATATAAATATTATTATCTAATATTATATTATAATCATTTATATCTGTAGGTAATACGTTATCTTTAATATTTTTTATATTTATTTGCCCATAACCGTCTTTGTCCGTATTACCCCATTTGACATAACTACCTCTTTTAGTCATGTCTTTATATGCAATATTAGAATAAGCTCGTTTGTAGTTAGTTCCATATGTTTTGTCTACATTTTCTACTAATTCACGAGTTCTTTCATCTGGAAAAATTGCTTGTTCTATTGTCCTAGAAATTTCTTGTTGGTACTTCTTAGAATTTCTATCCTTTCTTAATACTTCAGAAAATTCAGAATCATAATCTTCTTCCGTTTTCTTTTTAGTTTTCTTTTTGGTTTGAGTAGGAGCAAAACTGTGAACACTAGCTCCATCAATTTCAGTACCCTCAACTATTCTTCCTACTTTGGACTTTAGTTTTTTGATGCCTTTTCCAACTCCCCAAGGAATCAAATTAAGTCTGCATCCATTGCTGCACCAGCATAATCTCCTTTGCCTAAGTCTTCAATAAAGTTAACAGCATCTTTAATATAACCAGCTGGAGTAATATAAGCTTCTGGCTGAACTGTATTAACTGCACCTGATATTTTCCTTTGTCTTTCAAAGTACTCAGGAGTACCAGTTCTGTATTCTGGTGGTAAATCTGCTTTATTTATGGTCTTACCTTTACCATTTTGATATGCAGGAATAGAATCAAATTGCTCTTTAATATCAAAATATGTAGCACCAGGGTTATTCACCCTGACACTATCATATATCTGTTTTCTCTCTTTAAGAGATAGATCTTTCCATTTCATACTAGTAATATTTACTTACCTGTCTTACCCGGTTTACCTTTTCCGCCCTTTTTAGAGCCTCCCTTACATGCCATAATTAGTCCTCCTATTTTTTATATTTGTTCTTATATTCTTTTTCTGTTATTTTAACAAAGGTTGCTTTAATTTTATCGCATCTACCATTTTTGAATTTAAAAGCGTATCGTATAGAACCTTTGTCTATTTTCAATTGTCTGGAAGCGTCTTTATACGCATAAAAGTATTTACATTCACCATTGTCGAAAATAGCTTTTATAAAGATGTTATTCTTTTTATTTCTATAGTCTTTATAACGTTCTATAGTTTTTACCCTTATTTTGTCTATTATTTCCTTTTTCTTTTCTTCAGACATGCAATTATACCCGAAATATTGTTTTGTAATATCCCATCTATTCTTCATTTTATCGGATTGTTTAGGTCTTTTTTTACCTAAATTTTTCAATCTAATTTTTTCAATGGTTTCTTTGGATATTTTTCTACATAAGGCTTTCTGTCTAATTTTCTCTTTCGTCTCTTCAGATAAATGTTTCCCAGCATATTTTGCCTCTGGATCAATATTATATCCAAATTCTCTGATATATGATTTGTAATAATCTAAATAATATTGTTCAAAAATTAAACATTCATCAGGTTCACATTCTTCTAAAAACTGAAATTGTAAAACATCTTTGTATTTATTATATGCAGATTGAAGATGATCGTTACAATGTCTATTTTTCTCAAGATTTCTTAGATGTTCTTTTAATCTTCTTTCTACATTAATTGAACTCCCAATGTATCTCTTGTTATTTATCGGATTATATATTTGATAGATGCCTGACATACTTTATTTCTTTTTGGATCTGGCTGCTTCAGCATTTGTTTTATTCTTAAGAGCAGTCTTTGCTTTTAATTGTTCTCTCTTATAAGCTGCATCATCTTTCATCTTCTGCAATCTCTTAGCCTCTTGCAATTTTCTATTTTCAAGAGCTATCTTTTCTTTTTCAATTGTAGCTTTTAACTTATCAGCTTTCTCTTGTGCAGCAATTTTACGCTTTTCAAGTTCTTTCTTATTTTCTTCAGCTCTAGCCTTGTTTGCTAAATCCATTTGTTTGCTCATAGCATCAGACACAGCTTTTTGTCTAGCTATTTCTTGATTACCAATCTCAATAGGATCAGGTATACCATTCATATCCTGATCCATATTCTCAGATCCTCTATAAGCATTTAATTGAGCTACAGTAATCTTAGTAGCATTATCTTGATCAATCTTATATTTAGTAAGATCAAGTTCAGCTTCTTTAAGCATAAGCTCCTCTTCCTTAACTTGATTCTGCATTTCAACAAGCTGTTGTTGTTGCTGATTTTCTTGTTCTTGCATTGCTTGTTGTTGCTCCAATCTGTTGTTTTCTATATCTTGTAATTTGGATTTAATTACACTCAGATTGTCACTAGTAAATATTTCAGCAGCATCTAACAATGATGCACCATTCTGCATAGCTGGTTGTACAAGACTCTTAAGTTGTTCAATGGCTTGACTTTCTTTGGTACTGTCAGTTACAAAAATATCAAAGTCTTCATATGACCAATTGTCATCCATTTGCAAGAATGTTCTAGTACCCTCATCAAATATATAATTTAAATACTTTTTATCATCCTTCCATGCAAACTTGGCACTATCTAATAACATTGATAATACATGTGTTTTAATTTGATTATGTAACCAAAACCATGGCTCAGTAATATGAGCAGATTGAACTACAGATCTTTCTACATTACCCACTAGCTCATTACTAGAAATAGATCCTTGTCTTTGCTTTGTTACTCCGGACAATTCAGATACCATTTCTTCAATCTTCGCAAGTAATTGAATGTACGTATTAATAGTATTAGACATACTTGCATCAATAGAAGTCCATTGATTGTACGGTGATGGTTTACACCCTCTCTACCAGGAATGTCCCAACCTTCTTCGTATGGATTGACAAATGCTACACCAAGTGCCCCTAAGTAATGCATCCACTTATCTACATCTATACCCATACTCTTAGGTATTTGAGTAACATCTATTACAGGTATTTTTCCTTTGTCTCTAGCTATTGCCATTTCAAGACGATACCAAAGTATGATATACATGTATTGTAGTGGTTTCATAATAGCAACTAATGACTTGGCTTTAGTATTTGTATTACTATAAGCTGCACCAGTGTATGGTAATTTAGCACTATTTAAATTGTCTCCTCTACGGAATTGGTACTCTAATGGTTGCATACCAAAGTAAAGATCATCACCTGCTCTGTATCCTTCCCATGCTTCAATAATCCATTTCCATTCAACATTGATTTCTTCACCAGTAGGTTTATAATATTCATCTACCTGTATTTCATCTGGCATACCTGTCTCAGGATCTATTATTGTAACAAACCCTATCTTTTTAAGTGATTTCCAGCATACATGATAAACTACAATGTTATCTGGATCTCCATAAGGATTATGGTCTGGTAATTTATTATATGATTTTAAATTATAATGAACAAAATCATCTACTGGACTTTTGTCTGGACCAAATCCAGATGTAGGTTTTTGATCTACTATTTCTAACAATTCGTTCAATTGCTTTTCATCTAGTTTATCATAAAACTGATCGTATATCTGGCTCCACGACATTAATGATCTGTAACAACACCAAGATGCATCGTGAATGAATTCAATGCCTTCTTCTGCAGGATACTTAAAATCTTTAGGATTGATTCTTTTAATAACTGGTTCACCATTTCTAATTCCTATGTAATACTCTTCAAGTCCTGCAACAAGTGCATCTTTAAAGCCTTTCATAAATTCATGAGAAATGTTTTCTTTCTTAAGTAAGAATAATAAGCTTTGATATGCTGTTGTTTCTGCTGCATCTTTGTAATCCTTTGTTAAATACTTCTGTATTTGTTCTGGTGTTTGAATTTCGCCTGTTTGTAATCCTTCTTGAAATCTAGCTTGATCTTCTGGGCTTAATTTAGCAAGCATAGCAGCTTGCATATAATTCAACAGCATCTGTTTAGCTTTGTCTTGTACTTCACTACTAGCAATATCACTAGTACGGCACACTCTAAAGTTAAATGGACGTTTTGTTTCTTCACCTAATAATAGATCTACTTTTGGACGTATGATATTATAATCCTGTGCCATTGCTGGAAAGCCATCATCTTGATTGAAAGGATTTGTAACATACTTTAGGTCTTTTTCATTGTATATACTATTATATAAATCATAATAGCTTTGCATTTCTTCTTCATCAGGTATACTTTCGGACGAAGCTATGCCAGATATTCCAATAATGTAATCCACGCAGTCTTTTCGCCATTCTTCGGTTTTTTTACTGAGTGGTAGTCTTTGGATAGGAAATGAGTTGACTGTTCTTTCCATATTAATTAGTAAACATAAATGTGGTTGTGTTATTATTTAAAGGCGTGAATGTAAATGAATCATCTGTATTTTTAAACAACGGTTTATCAAACAATCTCATTTTCTTTTCAACATCCTCTTTCTTCTTTACTTGTATATTTACAATTGTTCTCTATAGACCATTACCTGCATAAATGCCATAACCCTATCAAAGTTTCCTTTGTCATTATATTGAATAAGTTCTTCAAGGAATGGTTCAGATAGTACAGTATTTAAACCTAATTGCTTTTGATCTCTAAGTTCTTCCAGCCATTCTTTGATCTTACCTTCTCCCCAAAGTTTGATCTCTCTATTCATATGACATCCTTTTCGTCTATTTACTGTAGAATTATTAACAATATCTTTAATGATGTCTGGTTGATCAGCAAGTAAATGGCTACAATGTTTGTTATTGAAATAAGTAAATAAACCAGTGTTTTGGTTTTCTACCATTGCTTTTGCATTGTAGTAAATAAGTAACTTACGAACATTTTCATAAAACTCTTCAGCAGTTTTTGGCCTACCTGTATATTCTGCTACAATGATATCTGAATATGATTCAAAGTCTTGAAAACGTTTATATATAAAACAAGAACCTAATGAATTAGTACCTGATTGATCGTGATCATATGGGTCAATACCAGCTATATATAAACCAAATGGTGCATCTTTAACTGGGTGTTCCCATATAACTATTTTACCAGTAGGATCAGAATTCTTTGGTAATGGGAATTCGGTTATGTCTCCTGTTTTCTGTATATTCCAAATTATCTCTCCATTAACTAGAGTAAGAGTACCTACTTGTTTATGATTCTGTAATTTAGTATTAGTTCTTATCCTTGCTAATTGTTTTTGTAATTCTTTTTTTGGAAATATGTTACCAGATAATTCAGTAAATGCTTCTGCAGGAGATTCAGAGTGTTCTGCTACATATCTATCTATTTGTTGAGAACTAGTAGCTTCTTTTAATTCTTCTTCACGTAAATTTAAAATAAACTGTCTTGCTTTATCATGAAGAGTGTTACCATCTTCATCCATGTACAATCGCTTACCATTCTCATCACGTATATCCAAATTAGTATGTTGAGGTATAAAGAACCCACATTCTTTACTCTGGATGCCATCATCCCATATATTTTCAAAACCTATACAGTTATATGATTTAGGATTATAAAATGCTTCACGTAATGTCATTACTGCAGGACCTTCATCACCACCAGTACCAAACATAATCATCAGACCAAAGGCAACACCTTCTTGTTCTACAGATGGTCTAGCAATTTGCCATGCAGCTTTAAGTTCTGGGAAAGTACCTGCCTCTTCCCAGAGTATTAACATACCTGCTTTACCACGTACAGCATCTGGGTTATCTTTCAATGATACACCTATTATCTCTGATTTATAACCAACTTCAATTTTATTACCAAAATTATCAGTTACAATCATAGAAGCTCTACGACGCATGCTAGTATTTACAGCTTGTCGTTTCTTACCCCATGCTGTATTTTCATCTATGAAGTCCATGTAATCCCAAGCCTTAGTAAGGATACCATCATCAGTAAGATACTGTTTATTTGATGCATATACATAAGACTTAGAACCAGGTATCAAAAAGAAATTACGACAAAGCATAGAACCACCTTTATAGGAATAACCCTTACGTCTAGCTTTTGCTACACACAAGTGTTTACCTTGATCTTGTGCACTTTCAATAGCTTGAAAATAGTAGTAATCATAATCATAAAAGTCTGGAAATGCTAATTCTCTTACTTTGATTAACTCTTCTTGCCCTTGTTTATTCTTTTTATTTTTATATACAATTCTTTGAATTGGGCAATAGTTTAAATAAAAATAGTTATACCCAGTGATGTAGTCCCCATCATCTGCAGTATAACCATTAATGCATCTATCGGCCCTGTTTCCCAAAAATTGAAATACTCTGATGTACCTTTTGGGAAGGAACAATAAGACCCCGACTCTATATAAGTTAGCGCCGGGGTTCTGAATTTATTAGAATTTTTGATTTTCTTTGTGAAATCAATCATAAATTACTTTCTTCGTTTAAACAGGTTCTTAATTTTCTGCCATAAACTAGTTTTAGTAGTGTGATTATTTTCTGTTTTTTCATCCATGTGTGATATAGCATAAGCAGCAGCCTCAGCTAAATCTCTTTCTTGCTCTGCCTTCATGTTGTTATATACCTCAGTAAAGTCAAAAATAATCATTGTCGGTTTAGTATTCTTTTTACTAGTTTTAGTTTTAGCCATAATTGCAATTTCTTTAAGCCCTTAACGGGCAGGTTTTTATAATGTCTTTTATTGTGTCGTATTTTCTACAACTTCTTTTTTGGTAATTCAAATGGGTTCATTTCTCCACCGCCTCTAACTTTGCTATTCTTAATCTCTTCTGCTCTTACTTGAGATTTAAGTTTCACAATAGATTCTATTACTCCAGCCATATTCTTAGCACCATCTGTAAGCTTTTTAATAGAATCTAAATCCATTTCGTCATCTTTAGATAAGTGATAGTATTTAGCAGCACCTTCAAGTTTCAATAGTAATCCATCTAACATATACTCAAGTAAGGAATATGTTCTGCTTTTCCAACTATCTTCTGCTTGTGTTACTATCTCTGGTAATTCATAGTTTTCATTTCCAAATAATTCCTTTTTTAATGTAGGTTCTATTAGATCTCTTTCCATAGTCTCTACATAAGGAGAATCATATTTGTTTTTAAGTACTATGTACCATAAGTATTTTGTTGCTAAATCTTTATCTTTAAATGAATCCCAAAGTTTTTTAAATGGTGGAATGGCCAACATGTCTGGATGTATGACCACTTGTCCACCAACTATATCTGCTAAATTCATCTTTAAGCTCCCTTAACACAAGCTTCGCAACAATTGCAATCCTTCATATTACAATTTTGCTCGTATTCTTTATTCAATTTATAATTATTATAAAAATCTTCATTTCTTATAATAACAAAATCTCTAACTTTTCTTCTATCTTTAACCGGTACTTCTTTTTCTCTATAACCAGCATAGAGAACCAAGATTACATCACCAGCTTTTACATCATACTCTTTTTCATTAGCTACAAAGGTACCATCTTCTTCAATTACCCAAGCCCAGTCTATATTTAAGTAATGATTACTAATAGTATCAAAATTCTTAATATCGTTATCCTTCATTGTTAACAATGAGCTGTCACCTGTATAAATATACGTATTCATATTAATCTAAATTTATTTTAATGTATCTGTTTTTATAATGTCTATTCAATGCATCTACTGCTTCTTGTTTAGTATAAAATGCATTAACATACTCTGGATTTTTACTGTACTGATTGATTATCTCCTTCAGTTGCTCCGCTTTCTCGTCCCTGTTCTGTATTCTCATTTTCTTCTTTTTTATCAGTTGAACCAAATCCACCACCACGATCTTCACCTGCTAATTCCTCTACAATGACAGGCTCAATCTTCGGATAAGACATTACTACTAACTGAGCAATCTTTTCACCAGGCTGATAAATTGTAGGAAGAGCATCTGTAGTAATCTTAAATTTAACAAGAATCTCACCTTTATAATCACAATCTACAATACCTACAGCATTACACATTGACATAGACTTCTGAGAAACTGATGATCTCATAAAGATCAAACCCATATGACCTTCAGGAATCTCTACGGATAATCCTGTATGATATACTAATACCAACTTACCACTCTTATCAAATTCCTGAGTAAAGGAAACTGCTGTTAAATCTAAACCAGCATCATTAGGGTTAGCATAACTAGGTAATACTGCGTCTTCTTGTAATTTCTTAAATTTTAATTCCATATTATTTTCTTACTATATTGTGTCCTAATATTATTTCTGTCATTTGAGCTGCTAAATTTGCAGCATAATCTTCAAGGAATTGACTACGATTTGTGTCTTGTAAGATCTGCCTCAGATACAGTAGTATCACTTGTTGATTCAGTAGTATCTTGTCCAGTTTTTCTTCTGTGTTCATTCCTTTTTTGAATTCTTGCATTCCTAGTACCATAATTAGCATTGTATTTAGCAGTACACCATTCTAGATTCAATAATTTGTTATTAGTTTTATCTTCATCTATATGGTTTACCTGTTCTCCAATACATTCTGAAAATGTTGATAATACTAATCTATGTACTTTTACTTTGTAATTCCTTTTATTCTTTTGTAATGATACAGTTAGATATCCGTTGTGATCTAGCCGTTGAACTAGAATTTTTCCAATCGTTTTATGTAGACGTCCGTTAGAATGTTCTATTATTCTATCTTTTGATCGTACTTTACCAAAATTAGATACTTCATAATCTGGAAAATTGTATGCGGTTCTCCATATTTCTACGGTCATATCCTTCATAGAGTGCTTAGAAAGATATAGAAGAGCAATGCTATTCCAACATACTTGCGCAAGATGGTGGCAACCTGTTTCTGGATCTATTTCATTTCCTTTTTCGAATTCCCACAGATGACGCAACAAAGCCGCTTTGTATCTTTGATAACCATTATCAAGATATTGCCATGTATTATCTCCATACTTCTTAGCTCCTTCTGTATATACCTGGCAATATCTTCAAGACAATCAAGAGGCATTAATTCCCATCTTGTTTTGTCATCTTTCTTATCATTCTTTTTTCCTTCCTTTTGCATTCTATAAAATCTTCAAGTTGTTCCACACACCAAGTAACTAAATAAGCATATTGTTCATTTCCTTCATTATATCCTTCTGCATTCATTGATAAATAATCATATACAGCATCTGCATAATGGATTGATTCATGAGCTAAAGTAGAACAATGGAAATCATCTAGTACTATTAATATACCAACAGCTCTAGAATATTTCTCTCTGACCAAGAACGTAGCTCCCATTACACTACTTAGTTTGGGACGATCTCTTTCTGGTTCATCATTTCTAAGTTCTTTGGTAGTAAGAAAGAAATCAAAAAAATCACAAGCATCTTCCCAATCATCCAGAGTAGTAACATAAAGATTTACAGGATATAGATTTTGATATAAAAAAGCTTTAGTTGTTTTGTTTTTCATTCTCTCTGGTTTTTTCATACTTTCTTTTTGGTTTGATTTTGAATAAATACCCAAACATTATTGTTTTAGTATCTTCATCATTTGAAATAACTCTATTTGCAAATTTAAACGGGTGATTACAAATTACTTCTACTACTTGATGTGGAATATTATATTTATTTGCTAATTGTATATAGATATTAGAAGTTTTTTCCTTTTGAATCATATACTATTCTATAGTATTTATTTTTAAGCAAACCATCGATTGTAAATGATTCTACGTCTATTGTAGAAGGTCTAATTATATTTATCACACTAAACACATCCTTTGTGTCGTTGTTCATCATAACGTGTTCTACTACTTCTAACTTAAGAGCTTTTTCTTCCTTTTTACTATATGGTTTGATAGGTTCTAAAATTATATATCTATCTTTTTCTTTTACTTTGATGTTCGTGGTTTCTACAAACATAGAAGAATTTCCAAAGTAAAGAGTATACTTATTAAATGGTAATTCTTTTCTCATTAATTTATTCCACCAACATTTTAGTAAACCATATTTCTTATAGATAAGAATGGAACCTGTTTTTATATCTAAACATTTCATTTTATTCTCAGTATTATCGTTAGTTGCAAACGATCTCCAATAACAACTGGTATCAGAGCCTTATTTACGCTAAGTTCGTCTTCAGCAGGTCCAGCTATCAAAATGCCCTTCTCTTTGAAAGATTTAATGTATCTACTTAGGTTATCCTTAGTAATACCTAAATTCTCAATGATATATTTTCTATTATATCTGTTTGCTACATTCTTATTTGTATTAGGTTCCTTAACGTATTCCATATCCATTTTAATAAGTGTAGCCATTAATTCAAGTTCCCTATCAGTTAACCTAAGTATTCCATTAAGCGCTTGTAAAAACTCTGGTATCAATTCTTCATTTGATACGGTTTTTACTAGTTTATTCATTTATGATTGCCTCGAGTTTATTTAACAATTTCATCATATTGAAATATACAGTATCATGCTCTACTTTCACACAAGTTTGAATTTTACCTTCCTGATACTTTTTCTCAATATTGTTCTTACGTTGATTGTAAGTATTCTTCAATTGAGCAATAATAGTACGAATCTGTCTGATTTTCTTCTCATCATTAGATTCAACAGTAACATTTTCAATTGGCTCAACTAAACCACTTTTAGCATATTCCTCAATCATATCACATGATACAGCTACGTTTACTTGGGAATAATAATTTTGTGAGTCAGAAGATTTCTCATCAGAGAACGTATACATATCATTATCCAAAGTAAGGATATCACCTGATTTTAATACACCAAAAGGTTTAATAACTTTATATTCTGTAATCATAATTATTTAATGATATTTATTATTTGTTTCATTTTATCTTCTCCAATTTTTCTTGAAGAAATCGTAGTTTCTATACCTAATCCTGAACAAGGATCTTTCCAAGCTTTACATACTTTGCAGTATTCTTTGCTTTTCCGTTTAGCATCAAATGGGCATTTTTCCCTGACTGTTGTAATAGTAACTCGGTAATCTGACATAGTATTTATTTTTTAATAGTTCCAAGTGCTAATTTAATCCACTTGTTTACGTCAAAATCAGGATCTTTTTCAGATATGATTCTGCAATTGTTTGGAGAATCACATACTTCGTATTGTTTGGGTTGGGTTACTAAACCCATTAGACTAATTGCTTCATTCTTGGATAATGTTAATTCTGTAGCATTTTCCATGGAAGGATTATTAACGTCTTCTGGAACAAATACCTTAACTGTACCATCATCTTGTATTTGAATGAACTTTGAGTACTCACCCAACATGTTATTTATCATTTCTTTAATCATATCCATATAACGCAAATATTCAAAAAAAGTTGCAAATTTTATACAATAAAAAAGGGGTTAACTTTATGCTAACCCCTAGTACATCCAACTACAACCACGATTAATTAAGACTACGCTTAGTCTTTAAAATATTTTTCTCCTTTTACAAAGGCTACTACATTATAAGGATTTACTAATTGACTATCTTTAAACAAATCAAAATCAATCGATGCTTTCCTGGATATGCTACCACATCACCTACTTCAGGATGATTGTTTTCATCTTGCCATTGATACCCAGATGGCAGACGTAATACAATACCTTTTCTGAATGTAGTTAACACTTTTTCTTTAACTGTTTCAGTGTCATTGATATCATAACCATTTTCGTCCTTTTTACCAGTCTCTACTGGCTTAATAATTTCTTTCTCTACGTATTCATCCTCTAAGGGCTTAACTATCATATCCTTAGTAGGGATATATGCTAAACCGTCTATAACGGTCTTTAATATGTCATGTTGATTTTCCATGCTAACTAAACGTGCTTAATTAATTTTTGTTCTATTACTATGAAATTTTTCTTAGAATATGACCACCAGCACTACAACAAATACCTTGTGCAACATTATTTAGACACCCACTAAAGTTTTCAAATTGTCTAAAATAACACCCTCTGCATCCATCATATGCTCTGATTATTTTAAAATCATCACCATTTATGTTAACAACTCCTTGTCTAATCATTTCTAAGTATTTTGGTTCATTCATCATGATATAGTTTGATAATAATATATTATATACTGCAGTTATCTAGAGTAAGAGTAATGGTTTATATTACTACTAATTGCATTTTAAACTACTATTATATCCTACTCTGGATGTAGGAACGTATTATAATCTAATTTTGTTCCATTTTCTTTAATAATAAATTTTTATTTTAGAGTAAAGCTATCATGAGTACCATTTTTATTCTTACAGAATAACTCACAATTTACCAAGTACTCATCCATAAAATCATTTTCTGAATCTATTTCAATGTCTACTTCTATGAGATCACCATTTTCATATATTTTCTGATAAGTTCTATAGTTCCAATTACCATTCCAATGGTCTTTTATATTAATAAAACCATGTTCTTCTAGCCATTCACAATGTGTCATTTTAACATTATTTATGATTATTTAACATATCTACGAGAGTTTCGTAGTTAATTCATTAACTTGTTGCCTTAATTCATTTACAAATCTAGTAGCTCCTTTAGGTCCAGTATACCCTAAACCTGGTATTTTATATACATGATCACCAATACTATCTATACCATACGCATTATTATCTTTACTTAGGATAGCTTCTACCTCTTTAACTGTTAATTTTTTTAACATAATTTAACTATTTTTAACGTATCTTATAACCTAAAAGTGTTAATAATTCATAAAATTTGTTAATATCCCTAAAGTAAAGTGAATATGAAATCATCATATGAGCCATACCTTCCTCCATAGGATTCATTAACCTAAGATCTGATACTTTCAAAGCTTTAGTACCATCAGCGCAATCCCATTCACTTACTCTAGCTCTTAATAGCTCAAAGTCACTAAATTCATAATAGAGTTGATTATCTTTAATTTCAAATCCTTTATCTTTTAATTCTTGTTCAAATATCATATTGCTGTTATTTAAATTCTAATTAGAGAACGAAAATGAATAATAAGTGTTGTAAAAATTTTTTATAAAAAATATTTTTGTGGGTATAATTGAAAGCGAGAACTGTAAAAAAATTTTTTCTAAATAAAAATTGGGGCATACAATTGAAAGCGAGGACCAGTACAATATCAAGTCCCCTCTCCTAACAAGTAGGGGAAATCCCCCGTCAAAGAGTTAATGTGTCAATGGAACCTTATGGTGTATAGGTAACCGTAAAATGCTATGGATTTGTCTATCAAGGATAAAGACGTAAAGAACTACGAACTTACGAAAGTAGAGGTAAAAACCTCCAAAGACGGCAAAGCACGCTATGCAGTGTGCGAGTTCAGACAAGCAGGTCTAAGAAAGGTGCTGCAAGAGCAAACTAGACCTGTTGTGATGCAGTTAATGGCTGCATATGGTAGTACTAAAGAGCATGAAGATGTATACTTCAAGCTGTTAGAGGAGACTGTTGGTGAAGTTATGCCAATCTGTCGTGTTGAAGTAACAGGTTTTCCTGACTTCATCCGCAAGGACAATGATGGTAAAATCATCACTGAGACTAAGGAAAGAGACGGTAAGCAAGTAAAAGTAGCTTCCATCTATAACTCTGTCTTCATCTATGCACTGTGTACTGACGAAGGCGAATGTATCAAGTCTGATGCAAGTCTTATCAAGCGTGGTGAGAACTTGTACAACAATTCTCAGCGCATTGTTGATTATGTTGAGTATGATACTAAGCGTAAAGCAGCTAAGGCAGCTAAAGAAGCAGCTAAGGCAGCTGAGGAGAAGAAGTCTAATCCGTTGTTGGAGGGTGAAATAGTGGATGACGATGAGTTGTAATGAGTAAGGAGGAGGGAGTGGTAAACACCATCCTCTCTCCCCTCATTTTATCTCTTTTTCACAATAAACCCATTAGTAATTTATATAATATATAGCGTAAATAATAAAAGCTCCTATTAAGTACTACGGATAATAGATTCGGGCTCTAATATAGTAGTTAACGCTATTCCTTAGACAAGAATAGTATAATAAAGTCTAAAAGACTGTGTATACTCTAAACTTTAGAGGATTGTGCTATACACTTTATAATCCGAAGTATTCGCACAGTACAAACTTAGATAGATGAAGTACAAATCTAGACCTAAAAATCTAAGTTATCTCTCAGGAGGATTATAAGATTTTAAACAACAAAAAACTCAATAACTTCCCAAGACATTGAAGACACCAGTTTCTTATTCGCAGAGTTAGGACGATAAACCAGTGGCGTGCTAAAGATATTCGTCAGGCACTGAAATTACCCGCCAAGTAATAATAAGTTTTAGGGAGTAAACTGTCTTAACAAGGCTATAAAATAGCCTACCTTGCCATGTAGTAATACTGTATTATCTAAGTATAGTACAGAACTACATGGTTTAGTATGATCATTAATCAATAAAATTATATATTATGATAGCAGTAGTAAAGTGCTATAAGCACAACGTAAAACCATTAGTAATAGAAGTATTTGAAGGTCATGATGAACAAACACAAAAAGATGCTAATGAGTTAGCAGCTATCCTAAGTAGAAAGAATAAGTGTGAGTATAAAGTACTCATTGATCTTTCTTGCGTTGCAGTTATAAATGATTCAAAAATAGAAACAAATGAGTAACGGAACAAAAGCAACAATAGGATTTTACATAATGTCGTGTTTATTCTTATTATCAATGGGGTTAGATCCAAAAGCAAAATTCTCAGCAATATTAGATATGATATTTGAATGGTCATTAGCTTATTGGATATTTATTGGAATATGTTATTTAATAATAAACTCATTTAATAAATAATATCATGAGCAAAAGAAAATATCACAAATCAAATTGTGATGCCACAGTTAGGGCAATAGTCGAAGATGCACTAGGACGTAAAGTTATCCTAGTTGGAAAGCACGCTTTCGAGTGGTCTATTATTCTCGAAAAAGAAGGGAAATTAGTAATAACTACCTTTCCTAATAGAGAAAAAGCAGTAGATACATTTAACAATAAATATAAAAGAAAATGAAAGCACTTAATTACATCTTATTTGGTATATTACTATTGGTATTATTATTTTATATAGTAATAACAATAAGTCAACCACGTTATGCAGTAACTAATATATTACTGTATGTAATACCAACTATAATTGGTATCTATTTTGGTGTTAAAGTTATTAAACATGAATAATATAAACACCCAGTGTATGAAGTGATACACAACTCTCTTTTTAATTTAATATAATGCAGCCATGGTTAGTGACAAGCCTAAGTAATGCAGAGTCTATTAAATTATTCAATATATGAGAAAGATAATATCATTCATTTGGTTAGTATTAAGAATACTTATCTACATGATAATATTATTAATACTGTTGGACGATCCCATCCTATATCCAATATGTGTGATATTATTTGCATATATTGAATTTAAGGATAAAGTAAATGTTAGTGTTTTTCATGGTATTATAGATGAAGTTAAGAAAGAATTGAAGTAACAACATTCTTTTGGTTAAAATGTAAGACACACACCTGTTGTGAAACACGTGTGTGTTACTTAAGAAGATTCTTAATTACATTACTACATACCTTCTAAAAACAAAAAATTTAACAACTTATTATATGCCTATTGTGAAATACGCATATAATTTCCCTAGAGTAAAGACAACCCCATCGAGACTAACTACACTACTTCATACGCATTTTGATTAATACACAAGTTAGCGGTTCTAGGGTCTAGTAGGTTTAAATTGCCGGGCTGAACGAATGCCAACGGCTACCGAAGCTAATGTCTTTAAATCTGAATCATTAATACTTAATAATATGATAAGAATAATAATTCAGAAAAAAAAGAGTCGTAGTATATCTCTATATAAGAGAATTGTGACTCTTAAAAAAGAGCTTAATTTAAGTTGGCTTGATGCAATTAAGTTAGCTTATAAATTAAGTAGAGGATACGGTATAGTAATCAATACTGCTATCGCATCCAAGCAACAGTGTATGTACGGATATATGGATAATCTCCATAATCAGTTACATCGTGTATTTGATGCAAATTGGAAACAAGATGTAGAAACTGTTGCTATGCAAATACCCAAAAAAGACTTCGATCTATTTAAAATAAGTGGAGGTTATAGGGTATATATTGCAACAAAACCCGGTTATATAGATCACTTCTTACAGATCTATCCATAATCAGGTAGGGGAGATTTATTTCTCCCTTTTAAAAAGATAAAAACTTGTTGAATTATAGAACTCTATTCAATGTCTGTTGTGAAACACATACTGATTAAATTGAAATCCTAAGTAGATACATGTAACAGCTTGGCGGCGCTAGTGGCTTATGGTCTACTTAGGATTATTTATGAAAACTATTAACATTAAATATAATCAATATGGCAACAAAAATTAAATTCAATTTTAAAAAAGCGAAATTTAAAATAGCTTGGTTGAAAGCATTAAAGGTAATTTTTGGTCTTGAATTACAAACAGCTAAAATTGCTGTAGATTCTGGAGAATTTTACTACACACTCAAAGATAATGAAACTTATGAAGCTATTTGTATTAAAGTAGCAGAAGTATGTGGAACTATAGGTGAATCCTTTTTCTCAGAAGAAGAAATCAAAAATGTGATGTCTGTTGTAGAACCACAAATAGAATCACAAAGTACAAAAAATATAAATACTACAAATAATTCTCGTAATATACAAGAAATTACTCCAAATGTAGTAAAAGTGGGTTCAGTATATATTCTTACTGAAGAAGAATACAACCATCTTTGTAAATGTCGTGGTTTATTAATGGATATGTTAGGTACATATAAACAATTTCTACAAGCTTATGAATCCTTTAAATAAATCTTCATTAAAATGTCTTTTATATGTGTTACTACTATTGGCAGTAATAGTTGGGGGTATTTACACCATAGCTATTATAGGAGAACTAATAACAGTCTCATTAGGTATGGGTGCTATACTAGGTTTACTCTTTATTTTAATTAATAAAGAATCTCAGAGAATAGAAAAGTATTTATATGAAGAAGAACAAAAACAACAAGATTCATGAAAGTAGAAGTTTGGTACGCAGTAGATGAAGATGGAGGACAATATCTTTTTACAAGTAAGCCAAAAAGATATGTTGAAGGTGATTCAAATTACTGGATTAATTTAAACTGTCCTAATGAGGATGAGTTTGCAGGAAATTTTAATTATACGCAGATATCTGAAGAAGATAGAATACAACTAAATATTCCTATGATATCTTGGAAGAATGAACCAATTAAAATTGAATTAGATATTCAAGTAATGGTCATCAATCAATAAGGCAATATTGCACAGTTTTATTAATAAATCAATTATTCTATGAACAAGTTTCGAGACGTAGCGATTGGGCTACTTTGCATCGTACTATTGGGAGGAATCCTATGGTATGGGTACGACAAGTACCATGGTACAGAAGCTGAGAAAGCTTCAGAATCAACTAAAACTGAGGTCATTATTCCTACTTTGGAAGAAAGACTTAACGACTGGAATGTTGAAAAGCATGACATGGAATTGTATGATTTGTGTATGGAACTTCCAGAACAAATCGTACGTACTATTCTTAATAGAATAGGTACAACTGCAACGATGAAGAGATTGCTGAAGAGTATCTCCGTAATACAAACTATTATATTAGTATGCAGTTAAAAGAAGTTATGCCGGGAATAACAGGTCCAGATGCTAAGAATGCTAAAGTGGAAATAAAGACTGAAGTAAATAGGCCGGAAAAAGAAAGTGAGAAAGCTGTCAAAGTACCAATTACGGTAATAGATAGTATTAAATGATCATGATTGCAATAACTTTTTTGAATTTCTGACTTATAATTCATTTATATGCATTGCCTGTGAAGGTAGTGCATATTTTTATTATTAGATCATCAGAAGATGACAAGCATGTGGGGCGTAAGTAGTATTTTTATGCGGGAGAAGAAGGATGGCAATTGTTCCAATTAGTACTGATAATTGCAAATACTATGATCGTGCGGACGTTAAAATCATGCCGTTAATAAGAATTGTACTGGCAATACAATTCTGCTATAACGTAAAATATGTTAGATAGCCGATTATAAGAAGTTTTACGTAAGAGTTTTTTAATATTTATTTTGCAGACGTAAAACTTCACGATGACACTTGTTATTAGTTACTCATAGTACAATATGAGTTGTTGTTAATCAACAATCGTTCAATCAAAATCTTCTCTGTAGTTGTACATGCGGAGACGTCATTAAAAGTTATAACTTAAATTTATCAAAAATGAAACAGTTACATCTTATTGGAACTACAGGAAATAATTTATGTCTTGTACAGATTCCAACTTCTTGGTCTCAACAAGAAGTAAAAGAAATGCTTGAAAGAGCACTTCTTGTTTTTATGCAGGAACAGGAAGGAGATAATCCAGAATTTCTTACTTCATAAATGAAGAAGAACTAAGACGTCAATTTCCTAGATTCGATTCTAAGTTAATCGAGCAAGTTTCTGTTTTACTTCAGAATGTAGGTACACCAATATCTACAGGAGGAGGTCTTACATGGCAAGTAGAAGTACAGAATTACTTATTACGTAATCCTACTTTTACTAGAGACTTAGTTCTCTTATTTAACAATCCTCTCAAAAAAGAGGAAAAAGAGTATCTTTGTATTAACTACATTGAGGCATTACCTGAAATTGTTAAAGTTTTTAAGAGCTATGTCTAAAACGTGGAAAGAAAGTAAAGCAGTAAAACAAGGACGTTCTGAAAAAGGACGTCCTAAGCCTAAAATGGAACCCTATAAAAAGGGTACTAAGAATAAAAAAGAAATTTATTGATTACTCGCCAGTTATCACATAATTTAATTTTTTATTAATATGGTGGTTATCCCCGAATCGTGAATAAGCCCAGAGTCCTACAGCAAATCAAAGCTATGTGAAGATGCATAGTACGCTAATAAAGTAAAGGGGGCAGCATACGATAAGAAAACAAAGACTATGCCACGATTCATTATTTAAGAACATGGAAATAAGAAACGTTATAGAACTCTCCGCATTTAGCAAATCTCTATCAAAAAAGATTACATATTTAAATCATGAAGAACGTATACTTATTGATATAGAACAAATTGCTGCAATAACTCCATCTTCAGAAAGAGAGGATTTACCTAAGAAAGTAGGTTTAGCCTCTTGTAATAATGATGAAGCAAAAGAAGAGTTATACACTTGTGTACTACTTAAATGCGGTTTTAGTGTAAGAGTAATTGAATCAGTAGAAGAAGTATATAATAAAATACAAAAAATATACAATTCTACTATTTAGTAATAAAAATCAATTTTATTTAAAATGCGAAGCAAAAGAAAAATGGAGACTGTACGTATTCGCAAGGCGAATGCTACAATCAAAAAAAAAAAGTAGTATGTTTTGCACAGGATAGAGACGTAAGCACTCGCATACTTGCGATACTATCTGTAGGGCAGACAAAATCCGGAGTAAAGAAAGAAACGAAGGGGGCTGATGGAAAAGTAACAGTAGCCTTTGTACCTGAAATTACTCGCTACAAAGTAATTTGTGGCTCCCATGGAAAAGTTGGAACAAGATACAAGTGATAAAAATACCTAAAGAAGAAAAAGGTAGAGTTATCAGAAAGACCGTTATTGACAACGGTACTGTAGGTCGGCGATTAACAGATGAAGAATTTGTTAATATGTATCCTTCTCAATGTAATATCTTTAAAGAGATATTTAAAGAAGAATTTCAAGTAGCATACCAAAAGGTATACGAAAAACTAAAAAATAAAAAGTAATGACGTTTGAAGAATTTATTCATCAAGGTGCTAATACTGCTGGTATTAGTAATGTTTCTACTAGAGGACAACCTATTACTTCTACACTTTGTAAAAAAAGATATAAAAGGATCAATAAAGAGCGCAATTAGTAAGAATCCTAGTTTTAAGCAATTTCTTGAAGAGAACCATGCTTATGGTAGATATGTAAAAAATGTCACTAATCAAATATTGCGAAATGGAGATATCTCTGATAAACTAATTAGATATGTACATAGAATCGCTTATAGTAATTTTAGTAATAAAGAAATTATTAACGGCACTATTAACTGGAGTAGTACATCAGAAGGTAGCGATTATTGGTTTGGATTATATATTAATACTGAAAAGTAAATAATAACAACTTTAATTTAAAAATCAATTTTATTAACTTATCAAAAATTTAAAAATTATGGCAGATTTTAATTTAGATGCAAAAATGCAAGAGCAAGAAAACAATCAGGGTAAAGTAAACACTTCCGCAGTAGACAAAGCAAAAGAGAATATCGCTGCAAAGAAGTTGGAACAAGAGACCCGTGAAGTTGAACGTCGTTTATCAAACGCAGAGTCTACAGAAGATCGAGCATTAAAAGAGCTTCGTATGGCTCGTAAAAAAGAAGAAGCTCAAAAAGCATTTTTGACAGCTGTATCTACAGCCAAAACAAATTTTGAGTCCGACGGAGATTATCGTAAATACGATAAGGCTGTCGAGGAAGCCGAAGAGAAGCGTGACAAAGCCGTCAGCGACGCTAAGCGTGCTATCTACGGTGAGGATTATTGGAGATATTAATCCAGTAATTTAACTCCGAAATCAGAGCTGAGAGTATCCGAAAGGTCTCTCAGTCTCTTTAACCGTATATTTAGTTCTAGTTAAAAGAGACTAATGCCACGATTTGCTTATTCGAAGATATATAGTAGAATAATTTATCTTGAATTAACAAGATACTCAAGAGCCTTGAGCCAGAGTGGAAAATTCTGAGCCACTGATCACGTGCCTGAGATCATTACTATCACTTGAAAAGTTTCGATAAACTGAAACTGCTGAATCGCTAGAACCTTGAGTCAAGACCTAGTGATAGGCTTACGTAAGTAAGTTAAGTATAGTAATGATATCAAATCACACATAGAATTAGAGCTTTAAGCCGAAGTTGATACTTGTAGTCTTTTGATGATGAGGTAAACTTCAAATTCTATAGATCTATCAAAGGCATTTTCCTATAGTAATAGAGAGCTATATGCCTAAGATTATTCTTTTTTAAAGAGATAAACATGTATTTAGGGATAAGATATAAGTCGCATTGCGCACGCTTACAGAAAATACGCTTATATAAAAAAAGAATACTTACTATTACTATAGATTTATAAGGTAAAGAGAGAGTGATCTCTCTTTATCTACTATCTTTCATAAACTTTTTTTCAGTTTTAAAATTTATATCATAAGAACTGTGATATATCTTATTAGGTTTATTGGAAACTATTAGGACGAGGGTTCGACTCCCTCCAGCTCCACAGCTACCGACTGAAGGTACATACGGAAGCAGTAGAGACGCCTCGGAGAAAGGTTGTAATGTGTAGTCTCAGCATCTCAATGAGACATATGGGGCTGCTTGGATTTGACTAGTAGTGAAAGGTAAAATAGGTTCACTTTAAATTTAAATGGCAATACATTTGTCACTGATTACACTGCTCTAGGAGCGGCGTAAATCAACGTGCTAACTACGAAAATGAGGGTGTCTAGTAGCTTAACCGGATAAAGCCCTGGATTTTATCAGGAGATTGTGGGTTCGAATCCCACCTAGATAACAAAATATTAATTATGAGTTACATAGCAGTAGATACATTTGGAGATGAATACATATATCAATTTAAACCTAAAAGAGTAATACGTACTAATACATTAGGTGAAAAATGGGGATATTGGTATTCTGAAAAAGGTCATCAGATTGAGGTTCCTAAAGGTACTGCAAAAGCATTATATAATGCAAACTTGATGACTGATTGTAAAATTCCTTTATATAAAAGGAATATGAACTGGGGAGATAATCCGATTCAATTATAATTTTAAAAAGCTTATGGATGAGAAAATAGCTGAAAAAAGATTAGTATCATTTAATAAAGAATGTATACTAGCAGGACCACGACAAAGCGTCGTTAGTTTCCTTAAAATGTTAATGAACTTAGGAGCAGATGTAACAAAAGCAACATCTGCAAAGAGTTTAATAACTAGTAAATCGAACATTGTATTACTACTTAAGAATGAAGGAAAAAGTAAGAAATTTCCTCAAATCACTGTATTAAGTAGATCTTGGTGGGATTATTACCACAATCCCAAAAAGCATAGAAGTTCTTATAAAACATACAATATTCCAAAACAATGGAATAAAGTATATAATGAGATACTAAAACTTGAAAATATTCCATTCTTAATTCCTGAGTAATATGAGACTAACATTTTGGATATACTTTGATAATCCCGGTGAAAAGGAGAAATTAAAGAAGATAATGGATGAACCATATGATGATTTTGAAAAGAATCGTCTAATCCAAGAAGAGTTTGGAGTTGATTTGCTTACAGCAAGTCGAGTTATTGACACATATTATAAATCAATTAAGAAATGAAAGCAGGAGTATATATTGTTAAAGACTTATTCAGTGAACAGAAATATATTTTGTCTTTAAATGGTAAGGAACCATTTATAAGAATCACAAATAGTATTTCACTAAGTTCATTTGCTAATGGTCTTATCGAAAGAGATCATAAAATAGTTGAACAGATTTTAGAAGATCCTACTAAATTTGAATTTACTCTTCTATCTAAAGAAATTGAATCAAGTAAAATAGAAGAAAGAAGCACAGAATCTAGTAGTATTCAATATACTGATGAACAATATAAAGAATTCATAAGTATAAAGAATATTCAACCAGATGGTAATTTAAATAAAATTGCTGTTACTGCAGATATTCAAGGTAAATTACATATATCTTGGGAAGAAGCAGAAAAATTATTTGATATAATAAATATTCGTTATTTAGAAGACGATAAATGGAAGAAAATAGAGATAAAATCTTCGATCAACGAGGCGAACTCTGTAATACAATAAAAGATCTTTTTAAAAATACTAGCAAATGTGAAAACTTTTTACCAGTATTTAGAGAAGATGAGGGTTATTGTATGGATTGGGGAATAATTGGATCAGAATATGAAAAATATTTTGGTTGGATTAAAACTCCAGATGGAAAATTTTGTTCAGTATGTCCAGATAATATGGACTGGCGTACTTGGATTGAGATAAAAGCAAAAATTAAGAAATGGATTGCTTGGATATCTCAACGTCTTTTTCATCCTAATAAGATGATAGGGAGCAAACATACTACAGACTTAGTAAGACTAAGAATTGCTGTAGCAATGTTAGACAAAATAGAATTACCTAGGATATATTCTGATGAAATATTTGATAACTTAATTCAATGTTATTGGATACGTAAATATGTATATGATACATATTATTATAGATATATATTAGGTATTCCATTTTAGTTTAGAAATAAGGAAGTGTAATAAGACTTGCCTACTTTCAGACGAGATAGCTGTGTCGTCGCAGAGGGCGTTCTAAACAAAGGATTCTAGGGGTTCGACTCCCCTAGTTTCCACTAACTAATGCTTGTTATATGAAAGAAGAAGAAAAAATCTTAATTGAACAAGCAAAACACGGTGATAATAAGGCTTTTGATCAGTTATATGAACGGTATCATAAACTGATAAGATACATCATCTTTGATATAGTTAAAGATGATGAACTTACTCAAGATTTATTGAGTAACACGTTTATAAAAGCCTTTAGTAAACTCAGTTCTTATGTAAATCCTATTAGCTTCGAAGCGTGGCTTAAAACAATAGCAGTTAATACTACTATTGACCATATAAGAGCCACAAAGGATTTATGTAAGAACTTCAGCATAGATAATGAGACAAATACTATTCAGTTAGAAGAAACAGCTCCAGATCCCGAGTCAGATATGATTAAAACGGAGAATATTGAACTTCTAAGAATAGCATTATCTCGCCTAAGATCTAAGTATCGAAATTTACTCGAGTTAAGATACTATCAAGGTCTTAGTTACGATCAACTAAGTGTTAAGCTTGGAATTCCTATTGGTACTGTAAAGTCCGATTTGAATAAGGCAAAACGTAGGTTGAGAGAAATTTTTCATAAACTTTCAAAAAATTAACAGAACATGACAACAATGACTTTCATTTCTATGATTGTTGCTTTAATTCTAGTGATTGTAGCAATCGCTAGAGTGCAAGGTAGCCCAAAGCTAGGTATCAATTTAATATTGACACTAGCATTTGCGATTGTTGTTGGATTTGGTATCCAGAGTAAGACTCGTAATATCGAGCCTAAAAAGGACCAAATAGAAAAGGTCTCTGTAGTAAACCACATGCCCATACAGGCTTTGCAAATCGTTGGAGTGACACCAATGATTACTGCAACAATTGAGTCTATAAGTAAGGCTTATATGTGGTTTATTAGAGACCAAGGAGACCAACAACAAGGAGAAAATCTTCTAGTTCATACTAGAACCAGAGCATCACCAGATCACGAGGATTCAAGTTAGCTTACTAACTATTTTCGGGATCATTACTATTTCTATCATTAGTTATTTTAATAATTTAAAACTGTAAAGGACAGTAAACAAATCAATTGAATCATGTCTAAGAAAAATAAAACAACTCAGCAAGCTCCTGTAAAGGATACTGAAGTAAAGGATAACAAGAGTACAAAACAAACTCAAGTAAATAATCCACAAAAACCGAAGGAGGAGAAAAAGCCAGAGGTAGAGAAAGAGAAGAACCCAACTCCGCCACCTGTAGATCCTGCAGTAGAAACAGTTGCAACTGAAGAGATTAAGCCGGAGCCAAAGGAAGAAATTCCTTCAAAGATCGACTTAAACAACATTAAGTTACAACCACATCAGAGAATGTCTGGCGATGGTTATGCTCGCTTACTAGAAGTAGCTCAGCGACATATAGCCGGTATGAAATCTGGTGAGCCAGCAACGATTAAGATGGAGCAAGCCTTCACATATAATCTTGCTTGGGGTATGACTAAGGCTTCTATTCAGGCTCGTGAAGAAAAGCTTGAATTAGGTCTTGCAGTTCCAAATGATGACGTCATTGTTCAAGATGTTATTAATACATTTAATAACATTGGAGTTACAATGCTTCCTCATCATGTATCTGATGATGGTAAGCAAATGACCTTATCATTCAAGGATATTGCTCCAGAAACAGAGAAAGAAGCTAAAGAGGAAATTAAACAAGAGAAAAAAGCTCCTGTAGTTCCTGAGTTGGATGCATCAAAATGGAAAGATGAGAATGATGCAAAGAATGGATTGTCCTATATCCTATCGCAGCAAAATTCCCCTTTTCCCAATCGATTCAGCGAGGCTTTGATGAAAGTACGATTGTATCGACAGAGTCAAGAATCCGACGAAGCAAAGAAGGAAACCTGGAACAAGATTGGATTAGGTGCATTGTTCGAAGATGCTGTTACCCTGTTAGGTAACAAATCTACAGCATTAGTACGTGGTTTGTGTCAAGGAACGGTAAGTTCTCTTATAGCAGATCATAACCCGATTTTCGCTCACTCAACTGTGAAGTACAATCTTCCGGTCTTAAGTGAGAATGAAGTAGTTGATTTGATTAAAGCGTTTATTCGTGTGCGTAATACGGATTCTAAGCAACCGATTGATGAGACTACAGCAGTTAAGAATGGAATCCTTGAGCCTACTCGAGATTTCTTCTTACAGGTACCGCAACTAAGTAAATTAGTTGTTAATACTGACGATCCTAAATCTTATGAAGTAGGACTCGCCAAGAAAATCATGAACAAGTTCTATGAAGCCTATAAGACTGAAGTTCCTATGGCAGATCCGAAGTTCATGCTTAATGCAACAAACAAAATGATTGAAATTCGTAATATGTACGTAGACAAGGATGCAGCCTTTGCTCTATATACAGAAAGCGAATATCCTAAGGAAACTCCGAAATCTGAGGAAACTGCAGATCCTAAGAAAGACGAGAAACCAGCGGAAGAGAAGAAGTAAATAACTATAAATCATTATCAAAATGAGTAGACATAGCAATTTACTTACATATATCTCATTTGCTATTGTAGGTATATTATTATCCTATAATACGAACTTCTTTCAAGTAGAAGAAGTTCGGGCAGACCAAGTAAAACCACTTGACTTGCCCGCATTAAAGTTTGATCCTAAGGGCAATTTGTCCTTAGAGATTGATCTTAATAAAGGTGTTTCCAATGTAAAAAGCGATATGCCGATCGCTAACATTGATGTCACCATTAATCACCCCACGAAAATCGTGGAAAAGGTAGTAAAGAAACCAGTTAAAGAAAGGAAAGAATATGAAACAAAAACTGAATATTTGGAGAAAGTAGTGATGTTTACTCTACCTACTCCTCGCTTTCACGTACCAAATGTTCAGATTCCTAAAAGTGTAGAGAGATGAAAGCAAATAATAGTACATTAGATAAATTAGCATTTGTAGGCTTAATTATCTTCTTTATAATGTGTTTACTTTTTGCATGGTGTATAATATAACAGTTAAAGATAAAAGCTGTCGGGTCAAACGACTCCTTACCCGTAGTAAGAAGAAGGAGAGTGGTATTGTAGCTGTACACTTAAAAAGCAATAAGACAGCGTGTATTATATTTGGACAAGTCTGATCAGCGAATCGTATAATATAGACAAGGAAGACAGGATACAAGAATATGATAGCGCTAACACGCAATTCAAAAGGTAGTATGATAACTTATTAATGAGTATATCCTTTTACTCTAGAAAAGTTAATAAGAAAATGGAATAGTGTAGATATCAATCCATTCTATAGGTATTGAGAACCGTCTGGTGAATATACTAAGAGAAGACACTTCGATATGCTTACCGATAAAGTAGGGAAACGTAGAAGATAAACGATATATGGAGTCTGCTTCAGCAGCTATTAATAATTGTAGGTGACAATGCAATTATTAAGTCTTAGAGTAAAGACAATAGTAAACTTCATTAGAAGTCCGTGGAGGAAACCAATCCTGAAATCAAGAAGGGACTTTAAACAGCAACTGCAACTATCACAAAGGGTGATAGAATTACTCAACAAAAAACTGACTAAGTTTCAGGTAGTGTCCAAAGCTACCTTACTGAATCCATCTTAACCAATTTGGATAGGTTAAATAAATTTGCCATCTTAGTGTTCGCTATATTAGTGCTGAAACACCTATATGAAAGAATATAGGGAAAGTATAGTTATGAAGGAGATTAGATATTTAATAGAGGGTGCTATAAGGTGCTACGAGTCTGAAGAAAGTAGAATCAATTACTACAGCTTTTATTCTTAGAAGTAAAGGTCAACAGTTGGTGTTATTACTAAAGATTCATATGGCTGAGTGGCTATGATCCATACTGGGAAAGTAGAAATAAATTCGAGACTTATTTTCTATGGATACGTATGACAGATTATCCGGATTAGGTGCCAAACCTATACTTTATAGAACTATTAATATCAACGTGATTGTGTTTACTGCATGAGTTATATCACGATAATAAATGGAAACGCAGAGGTTTGGTAAAGCGTACCAAAACGTTAATCCAAGTTTTAGAACAATTCTTGGCAAGATTGTAATGCAGTAACACTGTATGTATCTAAAACAGGTCTGACTTACCTAATACAAAGTTTTTGACGTCGGCTAACAGAGTCCGTCGGTTGATATCCGAGAAACCTGCAAAGTTTAGTATGCTTTCTTTAAAATATATAACGAAAGTAGGGCTTTTGTAAAGTCAATGGGCTAAGTTCAAGTCTATTAACGTAGAGCTACTGAATCCAAAGATTCACCACTGGCCCGAGAGTCATATTTCCTCTTAAACAAAGAATATTAGAGAGTATTAACATGTTTAACACCGTAGGGGCCAAAATCCCGAGTTAAAGTAAATTTGAGGAAGTCCTCGCTAGGAAAAGTCTATCATTTGTAGGATAAGATAAACCATTTTCTGACTGCGCCTCAACAAGCCAACCGTTATTGCTTCGTGCATGAATACCAGAGTATGATGATAAATCATATGATCGGTATAAAGCGTTTCATTGAAACTTATAAATCTTTAAGAGTGACCGAAAGCGAACTAATACTTATAGACCTATTTGTAAGTAAGAGTAAATGGAAAGTAGGTGAAAGTCCTCAATATTCGAGCTTGTAAAACAGAAAAATCCTCGAAAAGGTCATATGGGCAGTATACTGCATATGAAAGAATAGAGTGGCAACCACTTTAGGGTGAAAAGACTAGAAGTGTTGGGTTTGGTAACGTTCCTAAAACGACCGTATATGTGGAATATTCGATAAAGTAATCCTATGTGGTTTATTATATCTTATCAGTGTGTTTAAGCCAATTTAAGACACACATACTAATAATAGTATATTTGTATTGACAAAGATATAACATTTGCTAGAGAAGCCTAGAAATGTAAAGAACTAGTAGCATGTGCATATCCCTATCAATATACAGCGGTAGAAGATAGTAAAAAACGTATTGATCTTGTGACTTATTAATTAATGTCGTAAGATCTCATTAGTCTGATGTTGAGCAAGCGTGAGGGACAGTTAGTCATGACACGAACCTTCATTAGTTAATATGAAAAGTATAATTGGATAATTCTAGAGTAAGACTAGTTCCATAATGCACTAGATGAAAAAGTGTCATTTAAGAAGAGGAAGTATCTATTTAAATGTGTCTCTATGGAGTGCTAGAGTAATAGCAATAGCAGAATTACAGAGTGAAATAGAATCCAATAAGCTTATCAAGTATAAAGAATAATTTCAAGGAGTAGTCATTGAATTGACGTAGGCGATAAGATAACAGGCACCTGGGCAACAACATCCCCTATTTAGGAAATACTCCAGTAAAGAAGTTCTTTTTATTTTATTTGAGTTTATTAATCTTTAAAACAATTTAAAATGTTTCGTTGGTGGAATCAACCACGAAATCAAGGAGGAAACAAATTATGGATTATATGCGTATTAATGCCGCACAATGTGGCGCAACTTTGGGCAAATATATTTTGGTTGTAGAACGGAATCCCGTTGATACAAATTATTCAGAGGATAAGAAAAATGGTGCTTTGACTTTAAGTCGGCCTATTTATTTGTATTCAATTCGACCGATAGAGGTAACTTCAGTCGAGTTAGTAGAGTCAATGAGTAACGAACGTAAAGTTCAGTTCAACAAAGATCCGAAATTACGGCTCGATATTGCCAACATTGACGACATTACGAAAGTTATTCCGGTACCATCAGCTTCTACTGTAAAGCAGCAATTGAGAAGTATGAACGGTCTAACAAAGAAGAAATTACTATCTTTGTAGATTATGTTAAATTAGTACCGGAAGTTATGGCCCTTAACCGGGATGAGAAGAATGTACTTCAGAGCTTCCTGAATGCTCAGATGAAGTTCTGTGGAACTTTAGCCGAAGCCAACGAGCTTGAGGCTACAGCTTGTCGTACTCGGATGAAAGAGTTAGGTATTGACGTTAATATCTAATCGCTATGTCCGAGCAAGGATTTACTATAAGTCCGTGGGCATTTAGAGATTTAACTTATATGTTTAATGATCCTATTCTTGTAGATCAATTGCTACTTACAGATGAAAAGCAAGTAGCGAAATATAAGAAAGTTAATAAAGATGGATCAATAACACTTGGTAAAACAAGTATTTCATGGTTAAATCGTCTATTTGGTGGAGAGTATGTACTTAATCCAGAGACAATTTGTCTTAGATTAATTAAGATAATAACCGGTATGGGTAGTGGTCGAAATGATGATGCATATAAAGATATGTGTGATCGTTTCTCAAATTATTATAAAGACGGAAATTATAGCTTGGCTATTTCCGCTATTTTTGTTGCGTATCGTTTTGTATTAGCTTCAGATATTAAAACAATGACTGAAGAGAACTCTACAGTTGAGAAAGGAGTTCCTAATCGGAAAAATGTTTTACTAAATGGAATACTAGTAAAAGACAATTCTGGTCAAGCTGTTGTGGTAGATTTTTCAAATCCATCACAAGTGTTATTCCGTCGTCCATAAAAATCGAAAATCATAAGTAATAGCAATTATGTTTTGTGATGAATGATAAACAAATATTGCATATTACTCAAGATATTTCCTGGTAGAGAAAGAGATGAGTTAATTTCTCTACCATAACATGGGCGTAATACGGTGTGTATAATAACATACTAAGTGGGTTGGCTAGCCTCGAGAATAAGAAGAGGATGTCATTATCGATGATGAATACGCCCTCACAGGTAGTTGATAATTCAAGTATATAAATAGATGTTTAACAATTTAAAATCAATTTGTATATGAAAATTAAATCAACAGAAATTAAGGCAAAATTGGAGAAGTTAAATAAAGATATTACTAATAGCTGGATGATCATTCGAACAGAGAACTTAGTTGAGAATGGGTTCAAACGTCATTATGATATGAAAGCGCTGTTAGATGATATCAATAAGAAAGCTATAGATCGTATTCAGACAAAACTAGATCAGTTCTGTATAAATCTTGGCTTTAAATCACGTGACGATTTTCCGAAAGATAGTATTTATCCTATTATCTTTGAGTTATCAGAGAAGAATGAACAATTTGTTCAACTAGGTATTATTATCGAGAAGTCGACGATTAATCCTACCCTAAAGATGAAGAAGGGGAAGAAGAATCTTAAGCAGAATGAGGAACTTACTCGTGATTACTTGAATAAACTTCGCAATAATCTTCAATTGGAGATTAATGGCCTAAAGAAGAAACTTGCTGACTTTAACGATATGGCTGAGTTAGATACTACTAGCGCATATATGTATTTAGCAGCATAAAAAGAAAGATTTGTCGCTCCCTTTAAGTAGGAATAAGAGTTTGGCAAGTCGGGTTCGAATCCCGGACGAATCACAAGTCTCGAAAACTTATTTATTAACACTAAAATTATCAAAATTTATGAAAACAAAAGATATCAAATCTACAGAAAAGAAAACATCTTCTTTAGATAAGGTAAAAGCGCTTAAGGAGAAAATTATTGCAAATGCAAATGCACTTGCAGATCGTATTCTTAATAAAGCAATTGCTAAGGAAGAACAACAGAAAGCTTGGGAAACTAGAAAAGAAGAGCTTAAAGCAGAAGCCGCTAAAAAGCGTAAAGAAGCAGCTTTAAAGAAACGGGAAGAGAAAGCAAAGAAGCTTATCCAGATTCATGCTAGTATTCCTACTAAGGACACTTCTAAAAAGCAAAAAGCTATCGATGAAGAGATCGAGAAAAAACATGATGAAAAAATGATTGCTATGGAAACAAAGTTTGAAGACTTTAATCCTAAGCAACAGAAACTTACTAAGGAAGAGCGAATTGAACGTAATAAAAAGCGTGCAATTAAGCTTATTCATCATAAGGAAATTAAGGATAAAATAAAACATACAACAAAAGAAGAGAGAGAAAAAATAGCAGCAGAAGCTAGAAAAGCTGGTTATTTAGCCTATAAAGCAGAAATGCAAAGACAAGCTTCTGAAATTGCAGCAGATCCTAAAGCGTATCAAGCACGACAGGAGAAAAGAGCTAAATCAGAGCAAGAGCGTTTAAGTATGCTTGCTGAGAAACGTAAAGCTCGTATGGAGAAACTTCAACGAGTAGAACTTACTCAGAAACAAAAGACATTAAAAGATCTTGAGCATTTTAAACTGGCACAAGAACGTCGTAATAAAAAGAAACTTGAACGACGTCAAATGTACCTTTCTAAGGGTGGTATACAATTACCCAAAGTAAAGAACAAGTGGAAATTCGACCTATTGTCGAACAACAAAAAAACAAGATAGTAGTAAACATCGTTATATTGTGAGAACCCAATATATCGATCAACCATCTCTTACTGGAGATAGAGTTGGTGCTATTGTCTGTCTTCCAGATAAGTTAAAGGATATCGTAAAATATTCTTTCAACAAAATGATGGAAAAAGAATCTGATAAAGTGGTAGGATACTTTATTTATGATTCAGATAATCCTGAAGTATGTATCATGGAGATGGTTAACTCTAAATATCGAGAGATTGACGGAGTTACTATTACTCGTTTACAAAAACAGGATAAAACTGCAGCGTAAGCTGATATTCGTCTATGAAACAGGGGTGCGTCTGTTCAACGCACAATATAACACGTAAATAATCCGAAACTATAAGGGAAAAGTTGGTAGTCTATATAAGCGCTTATATAGGAACTTGGTTCGAATCCAAGACGTGTTACACAAATTATAGCTATGAAAATTAAAGACAAAACCTGTATAGTCTTTGATATTGAAGTTCTTAAGAACATATTTACTTGTACTTGTAAGAATACAGAAACAGGAGTAATTAAAGTATTTGAAATATCTTCTAGAAAAGTAGATATTCAAGATCTCCTTGATTACTTTACTCAGGATTGTTATTTTGTTGGTTATAATAATCATCACTATGATAATCCAGTATTGAATTATATCTTCTCATTATATAGAAAAAGATATTTTGAGTTTTTCAGTACAAGAGAAATAACAGAATCTATATTCAGAATGAGTCAAATTGTAATAGACAAAAACTCTAATTTTGAATTATGGAAAGAGTATAAATATACTAAGAATTTTCTATCAATTGACTTATTAACAATGTTGTTCTCTAAAGCATTACGTGTATCTTTAAAAGAGATGCAAGTAACCATGCAATACAAAAACGTAGAAGAATTTGTAGTCGATTGGAAACAAGATCTCCCAGAGAAGGATATGGATAGATTAATATCATATAATATTAATGATGTGGAATCTACTGAAGAACTTTTATATCGATGTGAAAAACTATTAGATATACGAGTAGAAACTGAAAGAGATTTTGGATTACCATGTTTAAGTCTGGATAGAGTAAATTTAGGAGATAAATTATTACAATTAAAGGTAATGCAAAAATCTGGTTTCACTAGAGATCAGTTAGAGAATATGAAATCTCCTATGGATCGTATAGATCTAGAAAAAGTTATATTTCCTTTTATAAAGTTTAATACTCCAGTACTTCAGAAAGCATTGCAAGATATGAAAAATCAACACAATGTGTCTCCAGGTAGAAAAGGTTATATTAATACTTTTATATTTGGTGGAATGGAAGTAACTATTGGAGTCGGAGGTATACATGGTGACAATGGTTGCTGTTCAATTAAATGTAATGAAGATGAATTATTATTAGATTCTGATGTTAATTCACTATACCCAAGTTTAATTGCAGTATATGAACTATATCCACCCAAATTAAAATCCATTCTTAAAGAGGTATATCCTGAAATTATTCAGGAAAGACTAGAATTTAAGAGAACAAAACAAAAAAATAAAAATGAAACGTATAAGTATATGCTTAATGGAGTAACTGGGAAAATGCAACAAGAAGTATCTTGGTTATATGCACCATTTTCTATTATGCAAGTACGAATTAACGGTCAATTGCTACTTTTAATGCTTGCTGAGAGACTTTTAGATCTAGGATGTAAGTTATATCAGATTAATACTGATGGTATCTTATATAAGATAAAAAAGGACAAATATGATAAATTACAACAAGTACTAAAAGAATGGGAAGAGCTTACTAAGCTTACTCTAGAAACAGAACAATTTACTTCATTTTATCAGTTAGCAATAAATGATTATTTTGGAGTAGAATCTGATGGAAATATTAAGAAGAAAGGATTCTTTCTGACTGATATTGAATTAGGAAGAGGATTACAACCTAAAATAATACCCGAAGCAATTATTAACTATTTTGTTTATAATACTCCAGTAGAAGATACAATTAAATCATGTAGAGATATACGTAAATTCTTACAAGCTGAGAAGACTGGTAAACAGTGGACAGTTGAGTATAATGAACAAATTCAACAGAGAACTAATCGATTTTACGTTAGTAATAGTGGATATTACTTATGGAAATGGAAATTAGATGAAACTGGAAAAAGATCATATCATAACATGCTAAAAGGTCATGGAGTAAAACTTCATAATCGATTATATTCTGATGAAGATCTTCAATGGAAATATTCTCAAGGAGAAACATTCCAGAGTATATATGATGTTGATTATCAATATTATATTACTCAATGTGTTAAAGTGATTGAACAATTAAAACCTAGACAGTTAAGCTTGTTTAACTTTTAACAGAAATTGGCAGAAAATAACAAATCTTTGACAAGCTTTTAAAATTTTTAAGAGCATGATCATTGAACTAGATACAAGTCTATTAGAAATAATAGACAATATATCAATTAATCAGTTAGTATTTTTAAGTCTTGTATTAGATAAGAATCAAAAATCCCATCAAGGTATCACACCACTTATTCGCCTGGTCAGTGATAGTGAAATACAAGACTTAATCGACAGAAATCTAATTCAAAAGAAAGATGATAGTAAAAAGTTAGTGTATAAACCTACTAAGGAATTAGTAGATAAATTAACTCCTAAAGACGTACTTTTTGAGCAATTTTATACATTATATCCAATAATGGTTAGTAGACCAGATGGAACTAAAGGCTTTCTTAGAAGTAATGTTAAGAAATGTAGAGATTATTATAACAAACTAGTTAAAGGCAACCCTGATCTTCACAATAGGATCATAACCGCTTTGAATTTTGAGCTTTCCGATAAAGCAATGACTGGTAAGCTTGGTTATATGAAAACTATGTGGAAATGGCTTACTTCACATGAATGGGAATTAATTGAAGAGCAAATGAATATTAACCAACCTGAAACTATTATGTTGTATGGAACAAAATTACGTTAATCCGCTACCGTTTAAACATATATCTACAGCTGCAAGTGAAGCTGTTACATATATACGAAGACGCAAAAACCATGAAATTGAACCACTTAAAAGTAGGTGGAATAAATTCAATGAAATGTGTTGTGGTGGGATTGAACCTGGTTGTGTTTATACAATTGTAGGAGCATCAGGAACTGGTAAGTCTTCGTTTGTAAATACGCTCGAAACTGATTTAATTGAACTTAATTCTAACAAGGAATTGGTCGTACTTTCTTTCTCATTTGAGATGCTTAGCCGTGCACAAGTAGGAAGAAAACTATCTAATAAGTTGCGTCAAACAACTACACAATTGTACTCAGCATCAGAAGATCTTTCTGATAAAGAACTTAACTTAGTTGAGGAGACTGCAGAATCTTTAAAAGATTATCCAATATATTATGTGGACGATGCAGCTACAGTACAAAAGATAGACGATACAATTACATATTTTCAAAATACGATTGCTAAGGATAAATGGTTAATAGTCATTTTAGATCATACTTTATTAGTAAATAGTGATAACTATAAAGATGAAAGAATGATTATATCTGAACTTGAAAGAGTATTTATCAAAGCAAAGAAAGTTGGTATGACAAGTATCATACAATTATCTCAGATGAATCGTAATATAGAAAATATTGATAGAATTAATAATCCATCGAGTCACTATCCGATGCGAAGCGATTTATCATCATCTGATTCTGTATTTCAAGGAAGTGATGTTATAGCGGTTTTATCTCGACCTGAAACTTTAGGTATCACCGCTTATGGTCCTCAACGACTACCTGTACAAAATAAAGTATATCTCCATTTTCTTAAAGTAAGAGAAGGAGAATTGGCAATACTTGAATTTGAGAATGACCTGAAATATAACAACCTAATTGAGTTATAGATAGGATTTTTATTAATCTTGGTTAAATAAAGGCGAATTATGACATACAAATATAATACAGTAAACAACACGGCAAAGAATAACACAAATCTTGACTATACGATTGATTTGAGTAAGTATTTTACGACAACTACTTCTTCTAAGAAGAGTGATTATACGATTAGCATTTTGGATAAGATTAAATCTATTTTCCCGTGGGCTAACAAGAATGATAACAAGTACACAATTCTGACATTGGATAATGCTCCGTATGAGAATTATACAATTTTGGAATTACTCCGGAAGCATTGAATCTGGAATGGAACAAAGCGGCTTCTCGCTTGTTTGATTATATTTACTATACAGAGAATCCCTCCTATGATTTTAAGATTGGAGATATTCCAGTTAAGATCCATGGTAATTATATTCAAGTAGGTTCTCGATTGATTCCGAAGTTTACAAGTTCGTCATTCTTTAATGATCTTCCTAAGAAGGATCGTATTATTCTTTACAATATCTCAATGAACATTAATTCATTAGAAATTGCAGCGTAACTAACTTATAACAAATCTTTTCAGAATTTTACAAAATTTTTCAAACTATATCAAATTCTTTCAAAGTTTTCTGAGAAGTAGATAAACTAACATTATGATAGTATTACCTACTGAGAAAATTAAAGCAAAGGTGAGAAATCCAAGATTTCTTATCTTTTTTGGTAAACCGAAATCTGGTAAAACAACATTAGCAGCTCATTTAGAAAATAATTTAATTGTCGATCTAGAGGGTGGATCTGAATTTATTGATTGCTTAGCAGTACAAGCTAGAAATATTAATGATTTAGGTGAAATAGCTAATGCCATTAGACAAAAGAATAAAGAATGTAATGGATATTTCTACAAATATATCACAATCGATAACGCAACACGTTTGGAAGAAATTACGTTATCATATGCTCTCACTTTATATAATCAAACTCCAATGGGGAAGAGTTATAAGGGAGATGTACGATTACTGCCGCAAGGCGGTGGCTGGTTTTATGTAAGACAAGCCGTACGTAAAGTATTAGATATGTTTAGAGAACTTTGCGAAAATTTTATCCTGATAGGTCATACTAAGGATAAACTTGTAAACAAAGATGGTGAAGAACTTTCAGAAATGGAATTAGACTTAGCTGGAAAGTTAAGTAATATAATATGTGGAGAAGCAGATGCTATCGCATATATTTCTAGAAAAAAGAACCAAACCATTGCATCCTTTAAAGGTGGGGAGAATATTACTATTGAAGCAAGAGCTCCACACCTAAGAGGTCAAAATATTGTTATCGCAGAAAGTGATGACGAAGGAAAAATCTCAGTATATTGGGATAAAATTTATTTGCCAGACCAAGAATAACCAAAACATAGAAGAAGATGATTTATAGTTCACAAAGAGCACAAGCTATCCAGAAAAAAGATATTGCATATTTAGCAGCTGGTATCCATGACAATGTAGTATTAGAATCAATTAGAGTAGATAAGTCTCTCAATGGTAATAATTTTATTGAGTTTAAATTCGTTGCAAAAGATGGTAAATTTATGACTCATACAGAGTGGGAACCGTCTAAATCAGACAATATGTCCGATGAAGATTTGCAAAGAAAATGTGATAATCAGTTTGCAAGAATTGACCAGATTCTTGAATGTTATTATCCAAATCCTGAAGATAGAGTCTTTAATGGCGAAAGCTTTAAGGAATTTATTACTTGGGTAGCTGAAAAGCTTAACAATGCAGATAAGTCTACATTGCTTCGTATTAAAGTAGTATATAATAATAGTGGTTATACTACTCTACCGAAGTATGCAAAATATAGATTTATTGAACCGATGACGATTGTTGATAAGAATGAGTCTGTTATTGTCAAGTTGAATATTGATCAATTTGAAAAACCGGTAATTGCTGATTTTGAGCAATCGAATCCAAATCCACTATTATCTAATGATTCATTTACCGTAGTAGATGGAACTTTAGATAACACAAACAATGCCGATCCTAACGGATTGCCATTTTAAAATATAATTCTATTTGCGCAATAGAACGAAGACTTCTCACGCTTAACATATTGATAAATACTTCAATAATAGCGCACCAAGAGAACCAGATCGTAGGCTGGCACTGACCACACAGGGGGTATTTTAAAGGTGGAGAAGAGTAAGCACATAATTTCTTTATTAGGGAATGTTGTACGGGTGCCGTACAAGATGGGATAGATTAATAAAGAAAAAGCAGATGTGTGAATGGGCCTAATACAAATGCTAACTAGCATGTATTCAAATGGAGCGGTTCGAGTCCGCTACTCTTCACTTATAAATTTATATCATATGTATGACTCTAAAAGAATTAAAAAACAAGATAATCCTATTACTTTGGATTATATCTTATCAAAAGTCACAGAATATGATATTTATGCTAGATATCTAGGACAATTTAAAGTTGGATTTATTTATAATAGTCCATTCAGAAAGGATAAGAATCCTTCATTTGGAATATTCCGAAGTAAGAAGACTGGAAAATTACTATTTAAAGATCATGGTAATGGAGAATGCGGAGATGTAATTAAATTCGTAGAGTTATATACTGGTATAACTAATTATAATGATCTACTAAATCAAATAGTAAAGGATATGCAAATTACTAATAATACGGTATTGCATAGTAATAAAGAAGTAGAGAAATCTACTGAAACAGTTATTGGAGTAGTTAGACAAGATTGGACAGATATAGATAAACAATATTGGTCACAATTTGGAATTTCTCTAAAGACTTTAAAGAAATTTGGTGTAAGTAGTATAAAATATTATTTGTGTGATGGTGTAGTAAAGGGAGTGTATAAGGAAAATAATCCTATGTATGCATATAAAGTATATGATAGATTCAAGATTTATAGACCTTTAGCAGATAAATATACTAAATGGCGTAATAATTTAACTCCATATGATATTCAGGGATATGAACAATTACCTAAAAAAGGTGATTTACTAATTATTACTAAATCTATGAAGGATGTTATGTGTTTATATGAAATGGGTTATACTGCAATATCACCAGCTTCAGAAAGCACATTTCTTACTCCAGATGTTATAGATGCACTTAAACTTCGATTTAAGCGTATTTTAATATGTTTTGATAGAGACGTTCCTGGAGTTAAAAATATGCGTAAGATAAGCCTTAAAACAGGTTTAAATGGATTCTTAGTACATAAGAAATTCCAAAGTAAAGATATATCCGATGCTATTAAGAATAATGGATTGGAAGTAATTAAAAATTGGCTAAAAGAAACATTAAGTTAATATGTTAGGATCAGAAGTAATTAAACAAATTCAGAACTTGATAGATGAATATGGAGATTTACCTATCGAGATTAGTTTAAATGGATCAGATCAAGAAGAAGTAAAAGAAATTTGTTATGGAGGATATGGTAAATTTTCTAATAAACCTGATCGTAAGTATATAACATTATTATCATTTATACAATAACATTATATGATATGGTTTACTTCAGATCTACATTTCTTTCATGACCGTATATTAGAATTTCATCCTAAGCGAAAAAAGATATTTGGGGATACTGTTGAAAAAGCTAAAGAAGCTATGATACAGTTATGGAATTCTAGAGTAAACAAGAGAGATACTATATATATTTTAGGTGATCTTGCATTTGGTGAAGTAGAAGATAAAAGAAAACTATTTCAAAGACTAAATGGTAACAAAGTACTAATACTTGGTAATCATGATAAAGTACCAGATCATTTAAAATGCTATTTCAATCATATTACTCAGATCAAGAATATTAAATTTAAGAAATCTGTATATAATTTCTTACATAAAGATCTAGAAGTAATAATGTGTCATTTTCCGATGTTAAGTTGGGAACACAAAGATAAAGGATCTGTTATGATACACGGTCATTGTCATGGAAAAGTAGATAAAATAAATATAGATTCTAAAGAATTAAGAGTAGATGTAGGTATAGATGGAAATCTAGCTAATTATGATCTAATATCTTTAGAAAAACTTGCAAATCATCTTATAAAAATAGAAAAAGACAATAAACATGGAATGGTTAAATAGTACACCAGACTTAACATGGTTACAATTAATTCTGATTAGTTTTATTGGAAATCTTTGTGGAAGTTTACTTTGTACATATATTGATCGTTATGAAGCAAAGAAAAACAAAAAGAAAGAAAACGATAAATCAGAAAGTTAAAAATGCCACACCAAACATATATGATGGTATTGAATTTAAAAGTAAACTTGAAACATATGTTTATAAACAATTAAAGGCTCATAATCTTAAAGCAGAATATGAGCCTATTAAATTTGAATTAATACCAGCATTTACTTTTTGTGGTAAAAAGATCCGAGCGATGACTTATACTCCAGACTTTGTTGGAGATAATTTTATTATCGAAGCTAAAGGAAAACCTAATGATGTATGGCCATATAAATGGAAATGGTTCATGTGGTATCTTTTAAATAAAGGATTAGCTGAGAAGTATAAGTTATTTGTAGTACATAATCATAAAGAGACAGATGAGTGTATTAGACGAATTCAAGAACTATAAAAGAAAGTTCATACAGATATCTCATCGAACTGCGATATTAATGCATATCTTTGAAAAATCTAATGATGATTTTGAGGATATAATTCTAAGTGATCACGAAGAATATTATAAACAAAATCATAATATAAACATATACAAAGAAGCTGCAGATCAGTTTTTTAAACAATTTGAAGGACATGAAAATCTCTACTTTGTAGAATGTTTAAGAGATAAATGCAATGAAATGTTAAAAGAGCACGAAGATAGAGTACAAAAATTGAAACTAAATGAAAGTAACAGCAATTAGTGATTTACATGGTAATCTTATTGATATAGAACCATGCGATTTGTTATTAATATGTGGTGATATATCTCCATTAGAGATTCAAAGAGACTATATTCAAATGACAAAATGGATATTTAATGAATTTCAAGAATGGATAATGAAGATAGATTGCCCTACTATTATACTTACTCCAGGTAATCATGATTTTTGGTTTGAAAAGATGATTACTCAACCAAATACTTACTTATTTAATAAGTTAACTATATTGATTGATGGAGAAACAAAAGTATATAATAGTACTGACGACAAATGGTATAAAATCTATGGAACACCTTGGTGTAAACAATGTGGACCATGGGCATTTATGGCTAATCATGCTGAATTAGTTAAGAAATATGAAAAGATACCAAAAGACTTAGACATATTAATGACTCACGAAGCATCTAATCTTGCAGAAGTAGGAACTACCCATGACAATGGAACTGAAATACAGTATTGTTGTGCTGCACTAACTGACGAGATTAAACGAAAAAAGCCAAAGTATGCTCTGTGTGGACATGTTCATACTGGGAATCATAATATTACAGCATGTCCTGTATATGATTATGTATTTCAAGAGGAAACAGAATGGACTAATGTACGTGTAGCAAACGTAAGCATACTTGATGAATCTTATTCGATTTATTTTAAGCCAACAACATTTGAACTATAACTTAAAAATTTACGATTATGAAGAATTACGAATTAGTTAATTTACAATTAGACGAGCAAAATATGAATAACGATATAATGTCTCAAACTGAACAAGATATTTATTTTGAAGCAGATGAACTAAATGACATTGCATTCGTTAATGAGTTAATGGAAGCAGATCGTTTAAGTAAATTAGAAGAGTAATTATGGATATAAGTATACCTTATTATGAGGATATGTCTAGAATATCCAATTCAAATATCGGATGGTTCCTAAAAAAGGGACCCCGATATCTAAAGGATATGCTAGATGGAAAAATTGAAGGATTAAAAGCAAGTTTCTTAGATAAAGGAACTATGATTCATGAATATATTCTTCAACCAGAAGAATTCTGGAATGATTATATTATTTTAGACTTTGCAGTACCTAAAGTAAAACAACAAAAAGATCTTCTAGAATTTTATTCTACTGCAAGATTAACCGATCCTTTTGCTACTGAAGAAGATATATTATTAATGAGTTATAATGCAGCTTATAGTAATAATAAATCTATCGATAAAAGAATTCAAGAAGCAAGAGAACTAGTAGAATTATATAAAAACTACATTGAATACTTTAGAAATAAAGATAACAAGAAAATTATTTCTTTTGCTGATTTGGCTCTTCTAAAGACCATAAAGCAAAATATACAAGAGCATAAAAAAGCAAATGAAATTTTATTTGCTTATCCAAAAACGTTTGAAGTTCATAATGAATTTCATATAAATTGGGAATTTCCAAATGCTTCTAAGTTAGGAGACTTCCCTTGTAAATCTTTACTCGATAGAGTAATGATTGATCATACAAATAAGAAAGTAGTACTCGTTGATATTAAAACTACAGCTGATGTGTATAATTTCAGACATTCTATAGAAGAATTTGACTATTGTAGACAATTAGCTTATTACTGGTTTGCAATTTATTGGTATTTTAAAAATGAATTAAAACTAGATTTAGAAGAATATACACGAGAAACATATATAATAGCTGTTCAAAGTCATGACGGTTATGAAGTAAAGGTTTTTAATATTGAAAATCAATACATTGAAGCCAAAGTGTGTGTTATTGAAGATGCTATTAAACGCATAGCTTGGCACAAAGATAATGACTTATGGGATCATATAAAAGAATATTATGAAGGAGATGGAGCAGAACTACTATGATTATTAATAAATATACAAAACATAGTATATTTTCACTTCCTCAAATATTTTATGATACCTTTACAAAATATGATTTGAAAAATAGTGAATTTGTAAATATGTACACAAGTGATATGAATAATCCACTACTTTCAAATCATATTTTTTTAGTATTTCATAATACTAAAGCTTACTTAATAGAGAGATTAAAGAAACATAGACTATATTATTGTGATTATACTTTAACAATAGATGGAATTAATTATAGAGTATTTGCCTTTAATAAGGCTTATTCAATTCATTCCATAGTAAACAAGATAGATCTTGGTTTATATGAACGCTTAGGATATCAAGCTAAATTACAAATATTAAACTTTTGGAATATTAGTGTTGATAGTAAAGTTCATGAATACCTATTTAATCCTCTTGCAAAAGTAACAAAACCGGTAGGTGAAAGTATATCACTACAAGATTTAAAATATAGAAAAGCCCCAACAGCAAAAACTGAAGGGGCTTTATTGTAATGGCCGTTAAAATTTTGTGGCTTTAAAAGCTAAATATTGAAATCATATTATCGTAATACTCCATTTTTGATCTTGGATCTTGTGCTTCCCATATACTTCTTAAAGGAGTGGCCTTAATTAAGGATCGTTGGAATCGGTTCATACCCTTGTATGGACCTTTTTTTATCTCCTGTGTAGGATCATTCAACATCATTGTAGTTAAGTCACCCCAATATCGTAAAGTAGACCATGCAGCAGTAGGAGTATTAAGTAAGTTAATTACTTCAATAGGTAATATGTTACCACGTGTCTCTAATGAAGCTCTTAGAGTAAGATACGCTGCTTCTTGTTTCCACCAATTACGTTTGTCATCATCTGCCATCGCTCTTACTAAAGAAGAAATGATCATAAAACCTACTGTGGAAAATAAAACTTCATAAGTAACTCTTTTAAGACATCCTTTTTCGAAATCGTCCAATTCATCATAATGATTTTGATATAGTTCCTTTAATTGATCTATTTTATTCTGATTAAAGTAATGTCTATATACATATTTAACTGCAGCTGGTACTTGAGCTTCGCTCCACATGCCTGTAGAATAGTTAAATTGACGTTTAGTTAAAAACTTAGTTTGTAAGTTAACCAAAATAAAGTTACGGAAGATAAGTAATAATTGTCCAATTACAGTTGCATGTAATTTACTTCTATCCAAGTCTGTTAATTGCGTGTCAATTCTGGTACCTACTTGTTTTGCCGTATTTCTAACTTTGTTTATAGTAGCTTCATCGAGAGATTTAGCGTACTCTGGTTTTATTACTAGTTTGTTGTTTTTAACTTCAAATGCATCATAAAAAGTTACACTTAGAGTATTCCATTTGGCATTGCCTTCCTTTTTACTCTTAAATCTTCTTAGGAATTCGTTTTTATTTAAGAATTTACCAGATTCAGGATCATATTTATAGTATAGACCAATTGCCAATGCCATTTTACCTTTTGTTACATAATCCGACATTTCATGTCCAAAATACCAAAAGTGCTGATTTAATGCTCTTAAAAATCTAGATTGATTAAGTTTACTAAAGGTTTGAGCATTTTCTCTTACTACACCTAAATACTCCATATAACATAGAACCTTGTCTTTGTTGTTTGAATGACCTATGTTCTTTATTGCATTCGCATATGACGGTATGATTAATTTTGTTGCTTGTGCAAGTTCCTTATTTCCAAAGTATATACCAGAGATTGCTTCGAGTCTATTTTGTATTTTGTTTGTAATAAGACCAGTAAGAATTACATTCATATTTTGAGCTATGCCTTGTATTCTAGTGTATGCAGCTAAATTAGCAGCTAACTTACCAACACTTACTGTCACATGTTTGCCTTTTGGTAAAGGAACATCTAATTCTAATGCATTCTTTTCCATACCATATACCAATTGATCTAGTACAGATTTTAATTTATCATATGTCTTACTTTCCAAACCTTGTATTCTACCACCCTTCTTATCGGTAAAATCTGTACGACTAACAAAATCAAGAGCTACTTCTAATTCTGGGGCAATTTCACTCATTTGTTCATAATTTTCTGCCATTTTGTAATAAGCAATGACAGATCCTACTATATCGTTTGTTAAAGCGTCTGGATTTGATAACATCTTAATATACCTAGTAGGTATAAGTTTAACAAGTGACCCATCTGATCGTTTAGCATTTTCCAACATATATGCATTATCATCATCCTTTACAGTGTAAGTATCTTCTATTGCATACGCTAACCCCTTTAAAATATTGTCCTTACTTCGGATTTGTGTCCATGCCCCACCTTCTATTTGTGGTAGTCTATATTTATTTTCATACTTTAAGAATTGAATCTTAGAATTGATAATTCCATTACATCAACAAGTTTATCATAAAGCTTCTTTAAGTTTGAATCAGAAGTTATTTTACGATAATTTGCACTGTTGTCATACAATTCAGGATTTGGAATTCTTGTTTCTCCACGATCTGCATATTTAGTAAATCTTTTATCGTAGAAAGGTGATTCTTTATCGATTTCAGACCAGGATCTGTTAGGTACTTTGCGCATGTATTTAGATCTTAACTCTTTCTTCGGAACTAATTTCTTCCAAAAAGAAGCTGGTACAAGATTTCCTTCATAGTCATATCTAGCATTTATAGAAACCCACGCATTATATTCAGCTTGACCTAATTTTTCAACTCTTTCTAATTCTTCATAGAATCTAGGGTTTACTTCCCATTCAGCTATGTCCATTACTTTGGATTTCTTTGATTTATCACGAGTTTTCAAACTTTCCTCAGAAATCAATTCATCATAAGTATTAATCCACGACTTTACTTGGTCAGGCATGCTATCAACATCTACTTTACCATCTTCTCTGGTGTAAAGTCTTAACATGTTCTTTCTAGCCGTTTCATATAGTATTTGATCATCAGATTTATTTGTGTTTGATGAAAGAGTTTTAATATCGTCCCAGAATTCTTCAATTATTTGATCAACTGTATTGCGTTGTTCCCACTTAGCAAATTTCTCTGGACTTAAATTCTTCTTTGCCTTTTGTAGAGCTTTATTAAACTTTTCCATATTTGGAGTATAATGTAATTTCTCTCTTAATTTTTCATTATACTCTCTCATTTCTATTGCTATTTCTTTATCTAATCCAACTTTTACTGAACCATCTGGATAATATGGATTAGCTAAATTTCTACGTCTAGTTTCTAACTCTTGTAATTTTAGATAATCTTCATCGGATAAATCTTCTCTGTGGTAATCTCCGTTCTTATCAACGGTGGTACTTAACAATAGATTTATTTCCATATTTATGGAATCTCTACGAGATCTTGCTTCTTCGCTAAGACTGTTAGTTAGTTCGTAATACTCTGGAGTAAACTTACGAATCGTATGTTTAGCTTCCCAATCATTATTTGCTTTATTCCATTTCTTTAGTTGCTCTGGATTCAATAAACCAGGCACTTCAGCAATATCTTTATCTCCAAATCCTAACTTTTCGGCTAACTTTTTTTGATGTTCCAAGTAATCTTGATAGTGTTGACCGTAATTTAAGTCTCTTGTTATAAAGCCTGTTTTATGACCATCTTTATTTTTTTCATGCATATAAGCTAACTTAGATTTATCTACATGTGATAGTATTTCTACAAGCTCTTTACCTACTTCTAGTTCTTTTTCAGCAACATTATTTTTAGTATTAACTATCTTGTTAAGAATTATACGTACTAACTCACTATTAGAATATTGTGTATTACCTGCCCACTGATCCCATAGATTTATATCCACATCACCTTCATCTAATATTTTTTTAAGATGATCTATAGTAAATGAACCGGCTTTAGTTGCTTCTCTAATAAAATTATCTTTAGCAACAATGTCTGCTAAATTGTTATAGTTTCTTACTAATTCATAGTAGTCACCTACAGTCCTTTTTAAGTTTTGTTTTGTATCCTCAACTAATTGAGGATCATTTAAATAGTCAAACGTAGATTCATCATCCAACATGTTCTGGATATTAGTAGCAATGTTACCATAAAAACCAATATAACCTTTCTTTATCATATCTAATTCTGCAGAAGTTATATCTAGCGGGTTATTGTACTTTTGGTTTTCATTTACTTTGGTTTGTAAAGCCTTTACTTCATTTAATGCAGATATTACATCACTTGCCATATAATCTACAAATTCAAAAGTAGCTGATCGTTTTCCAATTGGTTTAATTTAAATTCTAACGCTCTTAATTCATCTACTTTCTTACTGTCACTATATTTCGCATATTGAATGTCTTTTATTCGCCTTGTCAAGGCTTGAATAAGTTTATTATACGTTTCATGTATTTTTTTTGGAACGTATGATGGATTATTTATTTTATCTGAATTATTTAATAACACATCTATAGATACTTCTCCATCATTATTTAATACAATGTTTCTTATCTGTCTAAATTGTGCAGAATATATTAATGACTTTGTTCGTATAGCTTCTTTCTTATTACCATTAAAATGATTAACTAAATCTGAAAATAGCTTAGATGGCTCCCCATTGGGAGCCTTATCTAAACCATAACCATTATTTTCTGATAATACATAATATGCAGCGTTTTCATTACCCAATATCTTTGTATATTTCTTGAGTAAAGCTGCAACCTCTTTATTTTTAATATTTAAACACTGCATAATTATTCACATTCTTTTCTACGTTGTTTACCATTTGCTGTTAACTCATCAATTGAATCCTGTAAAGATGCTTTTATTGCTTGTTCTTCTGTAGCTGGTTCAAATTCTATATCATCTAACAAATCCTCTTCAGCTATTTCATTCTCATGGAAACTTTCTTTTTATTTTCAGCTTCTGAATTTATTATAACAAAGTTTTTAGCACGTGATACAGCTACATATCTCAACTCGTTTCTTAATTGCATTACATCTCTACCATAACCAAACGTATCAATTTCATTGGAGAGTATTAAAACTTTACTGTATGTACTACCTTGTGATTTCCAAACAGTTTGTGCGTACCCATAATCAATTGCTTTTCTAATTTTTAACCTACCTTGATTGTCTTCTAAATTCTTGGTAATGTTTAATTCATTATCAATGTTAAACGCCATTTGAACCAAATCTCTATATTTAGATATTTGCTTATCCTGTTTGGCTTCTTTAGCCATTCTCCACAATCTGTCTTTATATTCTACTATTTCAAATAGCTTAGAATCTGGTTCATTTTTATCAATTACAGTAATATGGAAGTCATCCATAATAGTATTGCCAATAGGTCTGATTGATAATTTGAATGCTTTAAATTCTATATCACCTTTATCAGTTTTAAACTTGACAGTAGTATCTCTAACATTCTGTACTATATAATCCATAGAATTTATTAATCTATAAGACCCATCTGGTTTTCTAAGTTTGTTTGAGTACCCCATTAGAATGTCGCCTTTTACAAAGGGCTTAGCAAATTTTCCGTATCTTAAAGATCTAATCTTTGAATTATATGTAGCTGCTGCAGCATTTGTAGCAGTAATAACTCTAAAATGCAAAGGATCAGCATTAAACTCTTCAGAAGATATAATTTGTTTTAAGTTTTCATTTATAACTGTATCATTAGAAGTATACAACACCCCTTGACCTTTATCATTTATATCAGTTTGGTAACTCAATCCTTCACCTCGTCTAAGTCTGGTGGCTTCTTTTAAAATAGGATTATCACCCGTTCTTTCTACTTTGGTTAAAGTTATTTGAGGTACTCCATCAGATGTAAATACTTTAGAAATATGATCTGATTTTACAGGTCTTAATTGTGCAGAATCCCCAACATATATCACACTAACACCATCTTTAGCTACGATTTTCTGAATGTATTCATACAAACCGTCTTGCACCATTGAAGCTTCATCAATAATAATTAATTGACCTGGTTCATATTTCACTTGATTCTTAGCTCTAAACTCTAGTTCTCTTAAATCCAATGATTCACGTTCCATTGCTTCATCTGTATCTGGAGTAAACCCAAATAGAGCAGAAAGCGTATATACATTAGCATTAGGATTGTTTTGTTTAGTTATAACATTTGCTCTATGAATAGGAGCAGTATATACAATGTTGCCTCTACCAATTCTGTGATCTAACCACTTACTAAATATACCAATGATAGTAGATTTACCTGTACCAGCATAACCAGATAAAGTAATTTCAGTTCCATAGTCTTCAATGAACTTCTCTAGTTCATATAAAGCTGATTTCTGTTGATCATTTAATGAGAATGGTAAATTGATCTTAAACCCGTCATTAAATGTAAATACATACTCTTCTTCTACTTTCTTAGCCTCTTCGGATGCTTTTGGTAAATCTTTTGCAAGTAAAGCAGCTTCATCAGTAAAACCAAATTGATTAGCATAATCTAAGAATTCCTTAGTAGTATCAGTAATTGCTGGTTGTTCTACATTAGTGTCAGAAGTAACAAATGCAGGCGTGGCGGATTGTTCAGATGCAAATAAATCCTGTTGAGTAGCATCAGAAGTTCTTAATTTAGTCAAAGGTTTTGTAACTAAAACCTTTACAGACTCATCTCCACGTTTCCATTCAATAACATCACCAACTTGAGCTTGTTTCCAATAATCCAAATGCCCTTGTGATTCATATCTTGTAGTTGCTGTCCTTTCTCCATTTCTAACTGCTTCTATAGTTGATTTGGATTTTAACCCTGGTCTGCCATGTTCTCCATAATCAAAAGTCATATTACCTTTAAATTTAGCTGGAACAGATTGATCAGGGGCTAACTCATATTCAATTTGCCATGCTTCATTTATTTTTGGTAATACTTTGGAATTAAAATATTCTGTAGACCATCCTTCCTTTTGAGACCACGTTTCTGCAAGATTTGCAGGTATACTAGATTGTTTTGAAGGTTGTTGTGATGCTTGTGATTTACTATATTCAAAGTTATCCAAATACTGTTGATATGCTGCTTCTGCATCAGTTTCACCTTTTTGAGTTTGATAGTCTTTAACCCATTCTTGATAAGATAATGGTTCAGTTGCTTGTTGAGTTTTAACTGTTTGCTGTATATTAGCAAGCATATCTGTATTAAATTCACCAGCTTGATTAAATGCCTTTGCTTGTAAACTAGCTTTTACCGGAGTAAGATCAGTAACCCAAGTTATTGGTTCTTCTGGCATAATCTCATAACCATTTGGTACAACATTGTTGTATTTAAGAACAGATCTATTTCTACCATTTTCAATCAATATGTTTCCTCTATAACTCATTCCTTTCTTGTTAATCAATCTGTACACTGGAGCATCATCTTCATTAATACCTATGTACTCATACAAGAACGTAGTTCTAGGATCATTGTTTCTATCTAATTTTACTTTTTTAAATGGTGGAAATATAGGTTGACCATTCTGATTGAATGAAATTATAGATTGAGATTTCTTGTCATATATAATACCAGGAATCTGTACTTCTGCTCCTCTCTTGTTTACTACAGTAAAACCACTATCTTCATGAGGTAACGCCCTATACACAGGTCTACCTTCTTCTTCAATGGTTTCTCTACTAGAATCTAATACATAATAATCAATAGTAGGAACTACGTGATCATTCCACCATAAGTCTTTTATTACTTGGAATACTTTAATATCCTTGACTGCATCATCAGGATTTCGTTCTAAATCTCTAATGTAATCAAAATAACCTATTTCTTCTCTAATTGAATTAGGTACATATCTAAAGATATTGTTTTTACCAAATGCATCCCCAGAAGTATAGAAAGCATACAATGCAAGATCTTTTGCAAAATCTCTTATTTCCTGATAATCGCTATCCCACAATTCTTCCCAAGCTCTGATGATTTCATTTTCTAAGTTATTGTCACCACTCTTGTTTGGTTTGTAAGCAATAAAATCAGGACCATTTAATTCAGTGGTATCCTCCTTTGGTCTACTAAAGATGTTATTAATAAGTACATTTTCAAATGAACCATCACTACTTAATAAATCTGGATATTTACCACTTCTTACATCAGATTTAATTTTATCTAATCTCTTAGAAATACTATTTGGACCACCTAGCAAACTACTAAGCTTTATTCCATTTTCAGCTAAATACTTGTTAAAGAAACCAGCTTTATATGTAGCTTCCATACTTCTGGTAATATTGTTGATATATGTATCATCACTAATTGCATAACCTTTAGTATAGAACTCTATTAATGTTCTTAAGTTTTCAAATTCCGGAGTAAGTCTAATCATTGTATTTTGGAAGGCAATTCTAGGGAATATCAATGCATCTTGCATTTTCTTACCTAAGAATGTATTTGAAAATACTTTTATAGGATCTTCAAACACTTGCTGTTCTACCATGAATTGTTTCCACTTATCCAAGAATGCACTTTGTAAACCAAAATTATTACCAAAGCGCTTAGTATCAATTTGAGACAATGTAGTTAATTCAGACAAAGATCTTGAGAATGGGTTAAGTTCTTGATAAGTCTTCATAATGAGCAACTGATTGTAGTACCAATCAAATGTTTCTTCTTTTTTCAATTGCTTCTTTAAGTAATTGACATCGAACATCTTTTCTCTTTGTTTAACACCTACACCTTTATCATTCAAAAAGTCTAAAAGCTGATCATATTTACCTTTAGATAAAGATTTTGCTTTCTCAAAATATGTATTCCAGATGGTTCTATATGCTAGACTTTCAGGATTTTTATTTTGTGTATCTACATTATAAAAGCCAGAGTATTTGTCATATTCTATTGCAAAGTCTTTTAATATCTGTTGAGGCAAGAAATAAAATGTACTTTCGCCTTTACCAGATCTAATCAAGAAGTTAGTCATATTAAATGTTAACTTCCTTACATTCAATCGAATGATGTATGGATCTTTTGCAACGTCCACATGAGCATTGATTAATGCTGATAACCAGTCAAGGATATTAATCTTATTTCTATCATTACTCTGGATACCATACAAATTGCTTATGCCATAGTCTCTTAAAATTTTATTTGGTTTAAATCTTAGTTTAACCAATTGAGTAAGAACTTGATGAGCATTTGCTAATGCAAATGGACCAATACCAAATTTACCACCATTCAACTCCGCTTTAGTTCTACTTTGGAATGTTGGAGTAGCATAATACAATTGAGATTTACTTGTACGTTTACCTTGACCGGTTATTGTATCTACTTCTTTAAGAATTGTATCCTTCAAGTAATCTGTTACTGTATCCAGTGGTTGTCTGGCTTCTGCAAAGTTTAATGGATTAGAAATAACTGATATATACATATCAAGAAGCATGTTTTCATTTGCTTCTTTTGAATTTGCTTCAAAGTCAGTTTTACCATTATATCTTTCATAAACTTTACGAACTATGGTTTCGTCATCTAAACCAGCTTCTCTAAGTCTATTAGTATAATCTTCCTTAGTCTCAAATTTGATTCTATTACCATTCTTATCATAGTTATATCTAGCAACGAATAATTTATCAATATCAAAGTCAGAACCAGTAAGAGATGTGAACTCATCAGGTAATGTAATAGTATCACCAATTTGTTCAGGATACAAATCTACCACTTTAAGAGCTGCAGTTGATGCTTGACCTTGAGCAGGGATACGATAACCCATTGCAAGAGCTTTAGAATTCGGACCAACAATATCATGATCTATCAACCACTTTTTAGCTTCACTGAAAGTCTTTTTATCGTAATCAGGAATTATGTGTTTCAATAAGTTAATTGAAATAACACAATCCATAGTACCATCAGTGTTTGCAAATCTTAGCTTTCTTTCATTTTGTGCGTCTGAAGTTACAGCAATTCTATTGTACAATATTGAAGACATTTGAATAAACATACCACCTGGTAAGTTAGTATCAACAATTGACTTATTCAACATTGATATAAGACCACTTTCTATCCAAGAGTTATCAGATAAACCAGAAATTGGTGCAACAGTTTCACCATTTTCAACATCCAAACCATTAATAACATTGTCATTCATGTTTGAACTTAAAGCTTTGCGTTGCATAATTTCAGCAAATCTTTGTACACTTACTTGAGGTTTATCTGGAGTAATACCAAAATCTCTTTCTATCTCTCTTCTACCAGCTTCAGTAATGGCATTGTGAGCACCGTTAAAATTATTAATCAACTCATCACCATTATATACTTTACCATCTGGTGTAGTATATTTCCATGCACTTCTGATATTACCCATGGCAGCTTTTTGTGCTTGAGATACAAACATTTGTCTTTCTGCATGGTGAGGATCAGTAATTAACTGGCGTCTAAAGTTAGTTAAAGACTGTTTGTGAGTAGGCATTGACATCAAACTGTCCATGTCTATTTCTTTATTAGTCTTATCTTTATAGATTCTTGATTTAACCTCTTTAGCCCTTTGTCCTACTTTTACTGCGGAATCAAAAGCAAGCATGTGGATATTACGTGATTGCATAACTTCCAACACTTTACCCATATCCCCAGTAGAGAAGATACGATGTACGGGGAACATTGCCATCTTATCAAACACTGGTATATCCCTTTTAGCACCTACATCGTAGTGATCACCAAAATACATGAATTTCAAAGGCTTCAATGTAACAGCTAATGCTTCGGCATATGTATCCATATCTGCTTCGAGATCTGCATTTGGATCATTAAGTAAATCAAATGCTTTTGCTACTTGTGGTGTCCAGCCATCTACTCTACGTACTAATTCTTTGTAAAACTCTGGGGATATTAATACTGTAGCATCAGTTTGATTTACTTTGCCTTTAGGGTTAAGATAGCCATCAAATTTATCTCTTACTATAAGATTAGCTGCATCTTCTACATCATTGGGTAAAGCTTCAGAACTATCATAAGTTCTAATTGCTTCATCTAATGTCATGTCATGCATTTCCTGAAGTAATCGTATAGCCGCAGATCTTTTAGCATACTCTGCAATTTGATCAGCTTGTCTACTTACGATAACATTATCTGATAGTGTACCTACGTTCACTTCAGTGAGGTCTGCCATTGGATTTCCTTCTTCGTAGTCTATTCTTGGAGTAACACCAGTGGATAATACCTCACGTAAACGTTTAATTTTATCTACAGGATTTTTGTAGTAGGCTGGATCTTTTATAAAAAGTTTCTCAAATTCAATTACTGAAGAAATGGTATTGGCAAAATAATTACCAATCATTTCAGCAGCACCAAGATTTTCGCTATAATTAGAAACTGTTGCAGATTTCTTATAATGTGAAGATGCTTCTTCTAATGCTTTCTGTGGTAATGCTAAACTAGTTACACTAGCTATTTTATTACCATCCCATTTAATTATACCTAATTCTTGTGCATAATTTAACTCATCTTTAAATGCATCCCACAGGTAGTTATTCATTAGATTTGCTTTTTCAGCATTACTGAACTTATTCCAATTATTTCTTATTTGAGAAATAATAGAAGTTCCATATTCATTACCACCAAGATCTTCTGCTAGGTCTAATGCTTCGTTAAAGTTCGAAAAATCTTTTTCAAATTCAATACCATTTAACGTAGGTCTTTCTTTCAATTTAAAGAATCCATTGAAGTATCTGAATCTATAACCATTTCTATTTCCTGTATCATAGTTCTTTACTTTTTG
>ERZ859980.116-NODE-116-length-56428-cov-2.392812_pt1 | contig 56428 bp, 52 predicted proteins | sample MGYA00509984_ERZ859980 | MGnify/ENA primary metagenome ERZ859980 (study PRJEB30046, sample SAMN00715173) | human gut metagenome | study: EMG produced TPA metagenomics assembly of the A metagenome-wide association study of gut microbiota in type 2... | reverse complement strand
GATACAAAGAGGACTGACAATAAAGCGATAAAAAAAGGATTGATAATGAAGCGATACAAAGAGGACTGATAATGAAGCGATTCAAGGAGGGGACAATAAAACGGCAAAAAATGGCTGACAAAAAAATGACACAAATTTGAACCAATTTTGACACATTTTATTCCAATTAATGTCAAATTTGGTCGATATTATTTTTTTTGACGAAATCGGACTGATGAATGATGAAGTATTAGGGAGATGTTGTAAGAGTTTGTTCTTAATATGAAAGGTATCGTCTGATAATAATGTCAAGAAAGAAGGATAAAAATGAAAGACAGATTGTCTCATTTGGATAATTTGGAAGCGGAAGCGATTTATATTATTCGGGAAGTAGCAGCGGAATGTGAGAATCCGGTGATGTTGTATTCGATCGGAAAGGATAGTTCGGTGATGTTGCATTTGGCGTTGAAAGCGTTTTACCCGGAGCAGCCTCCGTTTCCTTTTTTACATATAGATACTACGTGGAAATTTCACGAGATGATTACGTTTCGAGATAAGATGGCACAAAAATATGGACTCCGTATGCTAGTTTATACGAATGAAGAGGGGGTAAAGCAGGGGATCAACCCATTTGATCATGGATCTGCATATACAGATATCATGAAAACGCAGGCACTTAAGCAGGCGTTGGACAAATATCATTTTGATGCAGCATTTGGAGGCGGTCGCCGAGACGAAGAAAAATCTAGAGCGAAAGAACGTATTTTTTCATTTAGAAATAGTGAACATGGCTGGGATCCAAAGAACCAGCGGCCGGAGATGTGGAAGTTATTTAATACGCAATTGTTTCAGGGGGAAGAAGTTCGTGTTTTCCCGTTGTCCAATTGGACAGAGAAAGATATCTGGCAATATATTCGTAAGGAAAATATTGAAATCCCTTCCTTGTATTTTGCAAAAGAAAGACCTGTGGTGGAACGCGATGGCAATTTAATTATGGTTGATGATGACCGTATGCGTTTGCTGCCGGGAGAGAAACCGCAAATGCGTAAAATACGATTTCGAACGTTGGGATGTTATCCGCTCACCGGAGGTGTGGAATCGGATGCGGATACGTTAGATGAGATTATTGAAGAGACGCTTGGCGCCGTATCCTCAGAGCGGACGAGCCGCGTGATTGACAATGAGGCGGCAGGAAGTATGGAACGCAGAAAACGAGAGGGCTATTTTTAGTATAATACGTTGCCTGTTACGATCTGGCGTTGAATATAAATATACGGATCTGAAAGAAAACCTTATGAGATAGGAAGAGAAGAAACAGATTGTAAGGAAAACCTTGCGAGATAGAAAGAAAAGGAACAGATCGTAAGGCAAACCTTACGAGATAGGAAGAGAAGGAACAGATCATAAGGCATAAATTACGAAATATGGAAGTGAGAGGATAACGATGCAAAGCTTATTGAAATTTATTACATGTGGCAGCGTAGATGACGGAAAGTCTACATTGATCGGACATATGTTATATGATGCCAAACTGCTTTTTGCCGATCAAAAGAGGGCACTGGAATTAGACAGCCGAGTAGGCAGTACCGAAGGACAGATTGATTATTCGTTGTTATTAGACGGACTAATGGCGGAGCGGGAGCAGGGAATTACGATAGATGTGGCGTATCGCTATTTTACGACAAAGGAACGAGCTTTTATCGTGGCGGATACACCGGGACATGAGGAATATACGAGAAATATGGCGGTTGGGGCATCTTTTGCAGATCTGGCAGTCATCTTGATCGACGCAACAAAAGGTGTGTTATCTCAGACGAAACGGCATACACGTATCTGTGCAATGATGGGAATACGATCCGTTGTGTATGCGATCAATAAAATGGACTTAGTGTCCTATAAACAGGACAGATATGATAAGGTTTGTAAACAGATCAAGAAACTGACAGCAGAGTATGCGTTCCAAAGTTATATCATTCCGGTATCTGCGACAGCAGGAGATAATATTACCAGCCCGTCCAAGCATATGCCGTGGTATAAGGGAGATACGCTGTTGCATTATTTGGAAACAGTAGATGTGCAAACGGAGGAAGCGCAAAATGGCTTTGTAATGCCGGTGCAGAGGGTGTGTCGTCCCAACAAGGATTTTCGTGGGTTCGCAGGGCAGATCGAGGTTGGAGAGTTATCTGTAGGAGACGAAATAAGAACGCTGCCGAGTGGCGAAACAGCGAAAGTGACGCAGATTTTTAACACGGACAGATCCGTGGAACATGCGGTAAAAGGGCAGGCGGTAACAATATGTTTAGACCGAGAGGTGGATGTATCCAGGGGATGCATGTTATATCGCAATGCATCGCTGCAAGTAGGGCATATGTTTATCGGTAAGCTTTTGTGGATGGATGATAAACCATTGATCGCAGGGCGTAATTATCTCTTAAAAGTAGGGACGAAATCAGTGCCCGCAGTGGTTATGAAGATCCGTGCCAAAATAGAAGTCAATGAGGGAAATGAGGTTCCGGCAGATAAAATTTTCAAAAATGAAATGGCAGTGTGTGAGATCAATTGTCAGGAAAAGATCGTTTATGATCTTTTTGCACATCATAAGGAACTGGGCGGTTTCATTTTAATTGATCGTGTTAGTCATATGACTTCGGCTTGTGGAACGATCGAGCAGCGTTTGCAGCGGGAGGATCATGTCGTTTGGCAGAAGATGGACATCACACCACAGTATCGTGCAGAACATATGAATCAAAAGCCAAAGACAATATGGTTGACCGGATTATCCGGTGCCGGTAAGTCAACGATTGCAAATGCTTTGGAAAAACGTCTTGCTGCAGAGGGAAGATTCACAATGACGTTGGATGGAGACAATGTGAGGATGGGACTGAATCAAGATCTTGGTTTTGAGGAGAAGGACCGTATTGAAAATATCCGTCGGGTCAGTGAAGTGGCAAAACTGATGAATGATGCCGGACTGATCGTATTAGTGTCATTTATTTCTCCGTTCCGGGAAGAACGGCGAAAGGCGCGGGAAATTATTGGAGAGCCGTTTGTTGAGGTGTATGTGAGCACATCCTTAGAAGAATGTGAGCGCCGAGATGTGAAGGGGCTGTACAAAAAGGCGAGAAGTGGAGAAATTTCTGAATTTTCGGGCATTTCCAGTCCGTATGAGCCGCCGGAGCATCCGGAAATTATCGTGGATACAACCAATCGAAGTGTAGAAGAAGTGGTAGATGAACTTTGGGAGTTTTGTCAGTAATGAGAGGTACAAGGATCAGGGGATTGATGCAGGCTATGCTGCGAGTCGGTGTGATCGGCTTTGGAGGTGGCAATGCGTTGATCCCGGTTATGGAAAAGGAGTTTGTGACGAAGAAATCGTACGTCACGAAAGAAGAATATGACGAGGCGGTTTTGGCAGCAAGTATTACGCCTGGGGCACTTCCTGTGGAGATTGCCTGCGGTATTGGCCGCAAGTATGGAAGAGCTTGTATGCTGCTTGCTGCCAGTCTGGTCGCACTTCCGGGAGCTGTGGCTACCGTTGCACTGTTAGCGATGATGGAACATATTGATGAGCAGACAATGCGTTGGTTATCTGTGTTTACCAAAGCAGTTAGTTTATTTTTGATCTATCTGTTGTTTCGCTATATTTGCGGTATTGCCCACGAGGCGATGCAGGAGAGCCGAAAACGATTTGGAAAGGTGCTTCTGATATTTGTATCAGTATTTTTGCTCTGTGGTGGCAAAAATCTGTACCGTCTGATGGGAATTCACGGCAGGCCGTTATTTGTACTTTCTACAGTTAGTATTCTGGGTCTGGCGCTGTTTTTTATTTTGTGGACACAGGGGCGGTATTCGGTGAAGCGTGTTTTGGTGCCGGGAATATTGATCGGTGCGTATCTCGCCTGTGTTTGCTTAGAACGGCATTATGAGGTGGCACCGGTAAAGGGCATTTTAGTGATACTCATGATCATGGTTACCATAGGAAAACTATATGTTACGTATATTCAGCGAATGAAAGGAATGCATGCGGTAGGATCGATTGGAACGACTTTGTTTGGAATTGGTAAGGAGACTATCGGAGACATTGTTGTATGGCTGTGTTTTCTTGCTGCATGTACGCTGCCGATGATCATTTTATTTTCACCTGCTGCGGATTATCTGCTTAGGGGAATGTATTCGTCTTTTTTGTCTTACGGAGGAGGCGATGCTTATCTGACTGTTGCAGATGGTGTATTTGTAGACACCGGGATGGTAAAGGAAGGGGTATTTTATCAACAATTGGTTGCCATTGCGAATGTATTGCCAGGGTCGATCCTGTGTAAGATACTTACCGGTGTTGGCTATTTGATCGGCTATGGGATTCATCAGAATATCATAGATGGGATTTTGATTGCTTTCTCAGGATTTGTATGCAGTATTTGTGCGTCGGGGATCGTATATTCGATAGGAGATTACCTTTGCAAAAATTTTGAGCAGTTGCCGTTGTTTGAACTGATCAAGCGATGGCTTCATCCGATCATTGGCGGCTTGCTGCTCAATGTTATAGTTGCGCTTTTGAACCAGATATGGCTGCCGATGGTTTAGAAAAGATAAGTGATCTTTTTGACGATATCGCGGATCGACAGATCTTCGCAGTCTACAGTCACATCTGCATAGCGCTCATAAATAGGAATACGTTCTTCGTACAGGGTTTCCAAAGTCTCTCCGGGACGGATGGAAACGCCACGTTTATTGAGATCACCAAGACGTTCGGTCAATTCTTCATAGGATAGTTTAAGATAGACGACCGTTCCGAGGGCTTTTAGGTGCATCATCGCTTCGGTGCCATATACAACGCTGCCGCCGGTGGCAATGACAGTGTCTTCTGCTTCGATAGATGCATTTACCTCAGACTCGATCTGATTAAAACGCTCCAATCCGTACTTTTCAATGATTTCATGAAGCAGGAGTCCCTCCCGTTCCTGGATCAACAGATCAGAATCAAGAAATGCGTATCCGAGTGTTTTTGCCAATACAACGCCGACAGTGCTTTTGCCGACGCCCGGCATACCAATTAAAATAATGTTATTCATAATCATCCTCCATGCTCCCACGACCACCCGGTCAGGGTGATTTGGTACAATACGAATTTGTTTGTTATGTACCTGTTCGTAATATGCAGTATGTATTGTAGTAGATTTTGGCTAAAATGTCAAAAAAATATTACAAATATGACGGAAGTATGACATAGTGAAGAAGTAATATGTGAGGGAAAAGGGTAAAGGATAGAAAAAAATATGGGGAATGAGAGTGAGGGAAAAGGATAGAGAAGAAATATATGGGGAACGAGAGTGAGGGTAAAGGATAGAAAAGAAATATATGGGGAACAAGGAAGAAAGGAAACAATTGTGATGGAAAAATACGAAATGAAAGAAATCCATACAAAAGAGGAGTTGACAAAAGTATTTGAAGAGGAAGAAGACCTTGTGATCGTGCAGCACAAAAGGGTAGCCCGTGTATTGCTAAGGTTTGCCGGACATCTGCCGTTTCAACCACAGATCAAGGAAGTGCTTACGTTTATTCCGCTGACGGCACCGAAAAAAATTCTTGGAACACCTTGTGTGGACACGACAATGACCACGGCACGGGAAAAGGCATTGTATGTGATTGTCCGTTTACATGAAGAGGCGCATGAAGAGGCTGTGGAAGCAGCTAAGCAGTTTGGTGCAGTACGTATTTTGCTGGTGGATTATGAAGTGTTTGCAGAGATTTCTCGGCAGGAAAATCCGCATATGGATTTCTTATGTGTGGGCTTCACGAAGTGCGGCACGACATCGCTTAGCAATGCATTACGTGAATGTCCGGAGATCGTACTTCCAAAGGGTAAGGAGACGTTCTATATGCATTGGCGTAACAAATATGATGATGCGCCGGAACGGTTCCGCCACAAATATTTTCCAGAGCAGGATCCAGATAAATTATATGGGGATATCGAGCCGTCCTATCATGGATCGGCACGCAATGTGTATGAGTGCTTTGGACCGGAGGTCAAGCTGCTTTTTTTGGTACGACAGCCGTCGCTTGCGACGTTTTCTTATTATAAAATGTTAATGCGCAGACCGAGACATTATCGATATGTTCGCTATTATCAGGGATTTCACCGTTATTCGGTCAAATTATTTACCAAGTTTGCAAATGAGGAGATTTATACGGAGCGGAAAGATCGTTTTCAGTATGACAAATGGATCAATGAGTATTTGCAATACTTTCGACCGGAACAGATCAAGGTTGTTGTGATGGAAGAACTGATGCGGAACCCCGAAGAGCAGATGAAGGAGATTCAAGAGTTTATCGGTGTGAAACATCCGATCTGTGTGGAACAAATGCCAAACAGCAATGAGGGCAGTGCTGTTTCTGCTAACTGGCTGGGGGCATATATCAATTATCGGTATTATGCGTCGATCCGTGGGCGAAAGGAAAATACGACACGCACTAAAAAGCAAAAATTATTTTTTCGATTTGCGAGATGGGTACAGCGTTATACAACGATCGAAAATCACGACAAGATGACAGATGAACAGAAACGTAAGATGGATGCTTTCTATAAGCCAAGTGTAGAAAGATTGGAGAAGATGACAGGGCTGCCGGTGAGAAAATTGTGGGATATTTGAGTGCCCGCTTGCAAAACAGTGTGTAGTCATGTAAAATATACGTATACATAGAATCATATTTTGCTCGTTATGAAATATGTGAATGGGGAATGGTGGAGTCAGATCGGAGGTTTACATTACTATGGATACAAATATTTTATTAGAGAGTGGAACAAATGAATTGGAGATTTTGGAGTTTGTCGTGGACGGACATAACTATGGGATCAATGTGGCAAAGATCCGCGAGATCATCAGTTATACAGAATTAACGCCAATCCCGAATGCACATCCTTTTGTGGAGGGAGCATTTAGTACGCGCGGAGAGACAATTACTGTTGTCAATCTGGCGAAGTGTCTGGGAATGAATGAGCACGAAGAGAAGAAGACAGATATGTTTTTGGTGACATCCTTTAATGGAACGAATGCTGCTTTTCATGTACATAGCGTAGTGGGGATCCATCGTGTGAATTGGTCACAGATCGTGAAGCCGGATCGTTTGATCAGTAATTCGCGAACAAGCATGATCACAGGTATTATTAACATTGATAAGCAGCTTGTGATACTGTTGGATTTTGAAAATATTGTGGCACAGATCTCACCGGAGGCAGGCATTCAGTTGTCGGATATTGAACGGTTAGGGTCGCGTCCAAAGAATAACAAACCGATTTTGTATGCAGAGGATTCTCAGTTTTTGAGTTTAATGATCTATGATGGACTTACGGCAGCGGGATTTACGAATCTGATGCCGTTAAATAATGGATTGGAGTTGTGGGAGCTGCTGGAGCAGTACCGTCAAGAGGGAACCTTAAAAGAGAAGGTTGCGTGTGTCGTGACGGATATTGAGATGCCGCAGATGGATGGACACCGTCTGCTCAAGCTGATCAAAGAGACGCCGGCGTACAAAGATATTCCGGTCATTATCTTCTCTTCCTTGATCAATGAAGAGATGCGCCGCAAAGGAGAGCAGCTGGGTGCGGATGCACAGCTTTCCAAGCATGAAATGGGTGATTTTGTCAAAGCGCTGGATCGTGTTTTGGCATAAAAGATATCAGATAAGAGCCTTCCGTGTATCGGGAATGTCATTCGAGCATGATGACGTTTCCGATGCACGAAGGCTCTTTTTACATTAATCTTTATAGGAAACCGCTCACAATGTGGTGTTATGCAAAGCGCTGGCTTTGCTTTTTTATAGTCTTGTTGGCGGAGTGGAAAGCATGCGGTCGCATTGAATCAGTCCCCAGCCTTGTCTCGTATGGCTGTATCCAAGATCAAGTGCGGTGTTGCGAAGGTGCAGTTTTATTTCGCGATTCGTCAGATCCGGATATTTTTCTAACAGGAGAGCGATGCATCCGGCTACGATCGGTGTTGACATAGATGTGCCGCTTTTGGCCTGATAGGAGGAGCCTGCAGCGAGACTGACGATGCGCGATCCCGGTGCTACAATATCCGGTTTTTTTATACAGCTATTGGTTGGACCGCGGCTGGAATAGTCGGAGTCAAAACGATACTGTAACGGGTCGGAAGAGCCAACGGTAATGATCTTACGGCTGTTGCCCGGTGCACCAATACTTCCGGGAGCCGGGCCATGATTTCCGGCAGCTGTGAGGACAACAAGACCGTGTTCCCACAGAGAGTTGACACTTTTTACGAGGGGAGAGTTTTCGTCAAACTGTCGGCCGCGGGTACTGCCGATGGAAATATTAACGATGCGGATATTATATTCTTTGTAGTGCTGTAACAGCCAGTGAATGGCTTCTAAGACGTGTTCAATATGCCCTTCGCCGTTTTTGCCAAGCACTTTGATGGAATAAAAATGACATTCCGGTGCAACACCACAGTAGAGTCCGTTTGAGACGGAGCCGTTACCGGTCAAAATGCCGGTAGTGTGTGTTCCATGTCCATTGTCATCGTAATAGTGTGTTTTATGATTGACCAGATCCAGAAAACCGGCAAGACGATATCCGCCTTCTTTAGAATAAAAATCCGGATGAAAATCAATGCCTGTATCCAATATAGCAACACCGATCCCCTGCCCGGTCAGACCATGTTGTCTGGCATAATCTAAATGAATGATAGAAGAGACTCGGTTCATAGAGCCCTCCTTTCGGGTGGTAATTTGTTTTCTATTATTGTATGCATACGGAAGGTGGTACGGAAGTGGGGATTTACAAGTAAAGTGATATTCTGTTAAAATATAAAGTTAGTTGCCGGCAATGAAAGTTGGCGAGTTTGGAAAGGAATAAAAAAATCGTATGAAACAGTTAGGTTACTATGTATTTGCGGGAATATATAATTTGCATCGAAAATTTGCGAAGGTGCATAATAAAGTTGTGCTTTTTAATGGACATAACCATGGGCTGAATGGTAATTTGAAGTTGGTGTCCGAGGAGATTACAAAACGTGATCAGGGCTGTCAGATCGTGGCATTCAGCAAGCAGGATCTCTTTCATCCGAACGGAGGGATATGTTCTAAGATTAAGGGAATACTGTGTTTTTTTGTAAAAGTACCGTGGAATATGGCAGATGCCGGGAAGATCTTTCTCAATGACAATCTGCTTCCGCTTGCCTATATGCATACGGAGGGGCAGCAGATTATTCAGTTGTGGCATGGTGCCGGTGCGTTTAAGCGATTTGGTCTTTCTACAGAAGAAGATCCGAATGTTCGTAAACAGGTTGCTGAGGCTAATAAGCATGTGACACATCTGTTTGTCACTTCGACGCAGATCATACCGTATTATAGTGAGGCTTTTGCCATTCCGACAGATCGCATTTATGCAACGGGCATTCCGGTTTTGGATGCGTATTTTGATGAAGAGGACAAGAAAAGACGAGCAGAGAATGTATATCGTCAGTATCCGGTCCTTCGTGATAAAAAGGTATTATTGTATGCGCCGACGTTTCGGGCAACGGCAGAGGAAAATGCACAATTATTGGAAAAATTTGACATTGCAAAAATCTGTCAGACACTTGGAGATGATTGGTATGTTCTTGTTAAACTTCATCCGAAATTTCCGTCAGAAAATATTACCTTGCATGAACATTGCCTGAATATGACAGACTATAGTGATATAACAGATCTTTATATGGTCGCAGATTGTTTGGTCACAGATTATTCTTCAACCGTTGTGGAATATGTGCTTTTAGATAAGCCGATTATATTATTTGCCTATGACCTTGACAAATATGACCGCGGTTTTTATCGTGACTATCGTTCGACGGTTCCGGGTGATATTGCGTATTCGACAGAAGAACTTTTGCAGCTTTTGCAAAAAAATGTGGATAATGCTCAAAAACGCCAAGATTTTGCCAAATTACAGTATGATTATATAGAAGGCGGATCTCTTGACAGGGTATTTGCAATATTACAAAAAAGAGTAGAGCATGGAGGATGAAGCATTATGTTACAGTTGTTTGACAGCATCAGAAAATGGAAAGCCAGAATAGCGGTTATGATCGTTGCTGCACTTGTCTGCAGTCTTTTGGGAGGGTTTACGGCTGCCCCAATGGCAAAGGCAGAGGAGACCGGTGAGGAAATCTATACACCGGATAGAGTAGATTTGATCGCACCGGTGGAGGGTGCTGTATTTTTGGAAGAGAAAGATGTGCTGACCGGGTTGGAAGTAACAGAAACGACCACGGACTCGATCACGGTAGCATGGGATGAAATGCCCGGAATGACATCGTATCTTGTGTATTATTATGATTTTGAGAAGTCTGCTTATGTTTTTTTAGATGAGACGAAAGAGCAGAAATATACATGGAAAGACCGAAAAGCCGGTGATGAATTTTATATCACAGTGTGTGCCTATCGTCAGTCAACCGGAGAACAGAGCCACTTTGCAGAACCGGTTCACACGTTTACCCGGCCGGAAGCACTTACGACATTTTCGATCATAAAAAATGCTTCCACATCGATCACACTTGGCTGGGAGAAGGTGGAGAGTGCGACCGGATATTTGATCTACCGCACAGAAGCAAATGGCGTAGAAAAAAAAGTTGGAAGCACAACGACATTAGAATATAAAGATGCCGGTTTGAAATCGGGTGTCACATACCGTTACCGCATTCGAACGTATTTTGCTGATGAGGAAAACACAGGAGAATATTCGGAGCAGATTTCGACCACAACGAATCCTGGCAAGCCGTCCATGAAACTTCGTGCCGGAAATGGCCGGGTAAAGCTCACGTGGACAGCGGTAAATGGTGCAACAGGATACCGCATTTATCAGTTTAAGGGTTCGCAGGTGGTTCTTATAGCTGATTTGAAAGGCCAGTCTACGGTTAGCTATATTCGCACCGGGCTCAAAAATGGCGCGAAATATTATTATACGATGATAGCGTACCGCACCTATAAGGAGAAAGATTATGAGAGCAGCAAGGCGACAAAGACCAGTGTGAAACCGCTTAAGGTAGCAAAGACGAGTACCGGTGCCAAGCTGTATAAATCGAAAAAAGCTTTTTTGAGATCGGCAGCAGTTAAGGCGTGCAGTTTTGTAAAGAAACAGTTAAACTATGCAAAGAGTATCGTTTTGCCGGGAATGACAAATACTAACGTTTTGGAATTTGGAAGTAAAACAATGGTCCCGCAGGGAATGACGTTTGCCGGCTCGTATTTACTCGTCAGTGCTTATGACAGCAAGGGAATCGATAATTCCGTGGTATATGTTATGAGCAGATCCAGTAAAAAACTGTTGACGACAGTTGTATTGCCAAATAAGACACATGCGGGTGGTCTTGCTTATGACGGGCGTAATCTTTGGATATGCCAGTCGACATATCTGCGCAGCATACCGTTTGCTCAGATCAAAAAAGCAGCGGTTGCCAAAAAGAAATATTTAGAGATCAAGGCGTATGGGACCAAGAATTCGTTAGGGCAGCAGGCGGCTGCGGTAACGTATTATAAGGGATTTTTGTGGGTGGCTTCGTATAGCGAAAGTAATTCCGGCTATTTGGGTTCCTATCGGATCGCAGACAAGACCGGCAAGCCGGTGCTTACCGTATGTGGGCGTATTAAGCTTCCTAACCGTGTACAGGGATTAACGTTTACTTCGAATGGACGATTGATCCTGTCGAGATCTTGTCAGACCAATTCGACAAAACGAGGATATCTGCATCAGCTGGATGTGTACAAACCGAATCTGAAAAAAGCCAGAGCCGGCAAGATCACACTTGGCAAACGCAATAAAGTGATCAATATGCCGTCGATGAATGAGGAGATTGCGGTAAGTGGTAAGTATTTATATGTAAATTTTGAATCGGTACAGTTTACTTCAGCTACGAAGCGGGTTGACCGGATCTGTGCTTTTAAGGTGGCTGCTGTGACAAAAAAGGAAAAGGCAAAGAAAAGTACGAAGAAAAGAAAGAAGAAGTAATATGGAAGACACCTGTAGCGCGTGAAAAAATATTGATGGGCTGACAGGCTGAGAAAGGAATGGAGAGATAGCGTGATAAAAAATCTGCAGGCTGTTGCTGATGTGACCAAAACAGACCGATCGGTTGTCTATGAACTGACGGTATCCGGAAAGTTAAAAGGATACAAAACGACTGCGGCGAGGATGCATATGCTGCTTAGTTTTGTACAGGACATCGACGGACAAAAGAAAAAGCAACGGTATTATCCAATGTTTGTAGAATGCACAATGACTAAGGAGGGAGATTGCAAGTTTATAGGCACCTCCAAAGTGGAGTTGGCGTACGTGTTTGCGGATAAAAAAGGATTGCAGTCTGACCGGAATGTGTCGGTTTCACTTTGTTATGTGGATCAGAATATGCAGTGGCAGGAAATAGAAGTTTCAAGAAATCTGAGGGGAGAGCAGTTTTTTGACTTATATCAGCAACCACGTGTTTTGATCAGAATAGTTAAGCGGGCATTGTTTGGTCTGTGTACAGTGCTGCTGCCGGTATGGTTGTGTTCCGGTTGGCTTGCCTCGAAAGGAATTGGTAAGCTTAGCCCGAGAGCACAGAAAGCATCCGGTAAAAAGGCAATTTTTTATCATGCAAATGATATGGTAAAGGCGTGGACGGGATATGATTATAGTGTTCGCGATCACAAAACCAGATATTTTGCCAGACAGTATGCTCGTGCCGTAAAACAGATCACCACGCCGGAGGGGGTGTTATTTCTGTCGGAAAGACAGGTGGATGCAGGCGGTAATCTGGACCGGGTTCGGAGTCTTTTGCAGGAAGAGGGAAAGACAGAGTTAAAAGAGTTTTTGACAACGAAGACAGTAGATAAACTGACTTTGGGGGAACTGAAAAAAAGTGCATATCTCGCAGCGGGGGCAAAGGTGATCGTTTTAGAAGATTTTGTGCCGCAGCTGGGGGCACTCAACGTCAGACAGGAGACTGAGGTGCTGCAATTGTGGCATGCTTGTGGCGCATTTAAGCTGTTTGGGTTGTCAGAGCTTGGGCTTACGGATCTGGCGCAGAATACGAGAAATCATAGAACATATACACGGGCGATCGTCAGTGGATCTGCAATGGCACCGTTTTACAGTGAAGCCTTTGGTATGCACATTAATAATATTCGTCAGATAGGCATACCACGTACCGATGTATTTTTTGATGAGGATTATCGCAAAGAAACGGTTGCGGTTCTTTATGAGCGTTATCCGCAGTGGAAGGACAAAAAAATCGTGCTCTTTGCACCGACTTTTCGTGGAAGTGGTAATAAAACGGCGTTTTATCCGATGGAACGATTTCCGATCGATCTTGTGATGAATGCATTACCGCCGGATACCGTGTTGCTTGTAAAGCAGCATCCTTTCGTACATTCCGATCTTTCGATGTACCGGGAATGCGATTTTGCCGATCGTCTCTTTGATCTGACCGGCAAAGAAAATATTAATGATCTGTTATTTATCACCGATCTGTTGGTGACAGACTATAGCTCGTCTATTTTTGAGGCAGCATTGATAGATATTCCAATGATCTTTTATGCGTTTGATCTTGAGGAGTATTTGAGAGAGAGAGATCTTTATTTTGATTTTGCAGAGTTTGTACCGGGTGAGATTGTAGAAGATCTGCAGACGCTGATAAGCAGGATGAAGGAAGTACTTATCAGTCCGGCGAAAACTTCTTTGGATGATTCTTTTCGTCAATTTTTCTTAGGTCTGTTGGATGGCAGTTCCACACGCCGGACGACAGATCTGATCTATGACATGTTAGATGGTACGGATCATCCGACATATATTAACTAGCGTAGCAATGATGTGCCTGCGGCAGGATGAAATTGTTATCAGTCTGCGGGAACGGAAAGGAATGTGGGATCCGTGGATCAGATCAAGATGAAAGATCTTCAGACAGAGGCAGAAAAGAAACCATTTGCAGCAGCGGTTAAGGCACTGTGGATCGAGATGTTTGAAGATAAAGAAAGTTATGTAGATCATTACATGAGCAGCACCTGGAAACACAACCGGGTGCTGCTTTTGCTGCGTGGAGAAGAAATTGTATCGATGTTGCATCTTAATCCGTACACTTGCATTGTGCAGGGCGAGCAGCTCGATCTGCACTACATTGTGGGTGTTTGCACGAAGAAAGCAGAACAGGGAAAAGGATACATGGGGCAGTTGGTTACGGAGGCACTTCGTATCTGCAAAGAGGACGGGGAGCCGTTTACGTATCTGATGCCGGCGGCAGAGGCAATCTACCGTCCGTATGACTTTGTGTCAGCGGGATGGTGTGATAAGTTCGTGATAGAAGCAGAAGAAGTAGAAGAAGCAGCCCCATCCCTGCCACAGGCACGATGGGATGCTATTGTGCCGGAACTTGGACAGGCGGGATCAATACAAAATGTCGGAAATCATACATTACAGATATGCCCGTTTGATCGTTGGACGGCGGGACAGACGAAGCAACTGGAGAGTTTTGTGGCAGAGCTGCCGATGGATATGCACGCAGCATGGACGGCGGCATATTTTGCAGAAACAGATCAGCAGATGAAATGCTACGACGGAGAGCTGGTTGCAGTGTGGGATCAGGAAAAACCGATCGCAATTGCCGCCTATCTGTGTGAGGAAGATCAAAGTGAGGCAGAGATCACTCATGTATTGGCAGCAAAGCAGTATCAGAAGTTGGTGAGCAGGCAGTTGGCAGAATATGTACGGAAACGTTTGAACAAGCAGGATATACGTCTTGTTTGTGATCTGCCGGCGTACTCTTTTGATGCAGAAAGAATGCATTGTACGACAATGATACGACCGCTGCAAGAGGAATGGTTTGCAAAGCGAATTTCTCCTGCGGATGGTGATTGTATGAATATACAAAATTTGGTAAAATTATGGTTACAGGGAGTGATGATATATACTCCGGAATTAGTATGAACCGTACAATGGTATACAAGAAGTACAGTGTCTGCTATATACAAATAACATCATGGAGGATCAGAATATGACCTATAAAAAATGGGACAAAGAATTGAATAAACTGCAGGAGGGAACCGGTAAATACGAATGGGATGAGCTGGAAGAACTGATTACAGATGCTTATGAAGAGGAAGAGCTGACAGATGAACAGTTTGATATGCTGATGCAAAAGCTAATGGGTATTGAATGCGAGTAAAGATGGGCTTTTCGTTACTTGATTTTGAATGAAAAAAATCGTATACTACAATACAAAGTGTTTCGATGATGACAATACAAAAGTTACATACTCCCACGGCTGGCGGCCCATATATACGGGTTGTTGGACACATGAGTGGTTAGGAGGCTGCATATGGAAGACAACAAAATGGGACAATTGGGGTTTAAGATTGATACGGGGGAGTTGGCAACAAGTACGATTCCGGAGATTTTACAGCACCGGAGGAGTTATATAAAAAGTTAATTACAATGATCCGTAAATATCATCCGTCAGATGATATTTCGATGATCGAGAAAGCGTATCAGATCGCATCAAAGGCGCATGAGGGGCAGCTTCGTAAATCGGGGGAACCATATATCATCCATCCGATCTGTGTCTGTTTGATACTTGCGGAATTGGAACTTGATAAGGAGACGATCGTTGCCGGGATGCTTCATGATGTTGTTGAGGATACCGTTATGACCGGACCGGAGATCGCAGCAGAGTTTGGAGATGAGGTTGCTCTGTTGGTCGATGGTGTGACGAAATTGACACAGATCGACTATGTGGCCGATAAAGTTGAAATGCAGGCAGAGAATCTGCGTAAGATGTTTCTTGCGATGGCAAAAGATATTCGTGTGATCTTGATCAAGTTAGCCGATCGCCTGCACAATATGCGCACAATGCAGTACCAGACGCCGATCAAGCAAAAAGAGAAATCAACAGAGACATTAGATATTTACGCACCGATTGCGGATAGACTCGGTATTTCCAAAGTTAAGGTCGAGTTGGATGATCTGTCGTTTAAATATTTAGAGCCTGAAATGTACAAACAGCTCGAAGAAAGCCTGGAGCAGGGCAAAGTGAAGCGGCACGAGTTTATCGCCAAGATCGTGGCAGAGGTGCGCAGTCACATTGCAGCGGCCGGGATCAAAGCGACGATCGATGGACGCGCAAAGCATTATTTTAGTATTTATAAGAAAATGGTTACCCAGAATAAAAAATTGGATCAGATCTATGATCTGTTCGCTGTGCGTATCATTGTAGATACAGAGAGAGATTGTTATACGGCGTTAGGTGTTATTCATGAGATTTATAAACCGATACCTGGTCGATTCAAAGATTATATCGCAATGCCAAAGCCGAACAATTATCAGTCGCTTCATACGACATTGATCGGTTCGGAAGGACAACCGTTTGAGATACAGATCCGTACGTACGAGATGCATCGTACCGCGGAATATGGTATCGCAGCACATTGGAAATACAAAGAAAATCAATATGGGCAGGATACTTCCAAGAGTGAGGAAGAAAAGCTTTCCTGGCTGCGCCGTATTTTGGAATGGCAGCGTGATATGTCGGATAATAAGGAGTTTTTAAGTCTGCTTAAAAGCGATCTGGATCTGTTCTCCGACTATGTATATTGCTTTACGAAAGATGGTGATGTCAAGAATCTGCCTGCAGGTTCGACACCGATCGATTTTGCGTACGCAGTACACAGTGCGGTTGGTAACCGCATGGTAGGTGCCAGAGTGAATGGCAATCTGGTGACAATTGATTATCATATTCAAAATGGTGACCGTGTGGAGATCATCACGTCACAAAATTCCAGAGGTCCAAGCCGCGACTGGCTGTCTATTGTCAAAAGCACACAGGCCAAAAATAAGATCAATCAGTGGTTTCGAACGCAGTTTAAGGAAGAAAATATACTGCGTGGCAAGGAATTGTTAACGAATTATTGTAAAGCGCAGGGAATTGTACTTACGGATCTGGTCAAACCGGAATATACGCAGGCTTGTATGAAAAAGTATGGTTTCCGTGATTGGGATTCTGTCTTGGCTGCACTTGGTCATGGTGGTCTGAAAGAGGGACAGGTGATCAATAAGCTGCAGGACGCTTATCGTAAGAAAAATCCGCAGTTTGCAACGGATAAAGATATATTAGAAGCAGTAGGAAAAAATAATGCATCATCCAATGGTCAGACGGGAGCAATGGCAGCGATCAAGTCCAAGAGTGGTATTGTAGTTGCAGGGCTGGATGATGTTTCTGTACGTTTTTCACGTTGCTGCAGTCCGGTGCCGGGAGACGAGATCATTGGTTTTGTCACAAGAGGTCGTGGCGTATCCATTCATCGTACAGATTGTGTGAATGTAATGAACATGAATGAGGCGGATCGTCAGCGAATTATCGAGGCAGAATGGCAGGTGACTCCGGATAAAGAGGAAAATGAGCTGTATGATACCGAACTGGTTATTTATGCATATGACCGAATTGGTGTATTGTTAGACCTGACCAAAGTATTTACGGAAAGCGGTATTACGATCAATAATGTCAATTCCCGTACGAGCAAACAGGGCATTGCAACGATCACGATCGGATTTGCAATCCGTAGTGTAGAAGCGCTGCATGTGCTAACCGCAAAACTGCGTCAGGTAGAGAGTGTTAAGGATATACAAAGAACACATTCATAAAAAGGAGTAATTATGAGTCGATTGATTTGTAAATTTCAAGTGGTGGGACCGGTACAGACAAACTGTTATTTTTTGTATCGTGAGGATACAAAAGACTGTGTGATCGTGGATCCGGGAGATGAAGCAAAACGTATTAAAAAGTTTATAGAAGATCAGGAATTACATCCGGTTGCCATCTTGCTGACACACGGACATTTTGACCATGTTATGGCAGTGGATAGCGTGCGTGCGGCATATCATATTCCGGTGTATGCGGCAGAAGCAGAAAAGGAGACAATGCAGGATGCGTCCATCAATCTTTCCATCAATATGGGCGGTGCTATGTTGTCCGTAGAAGCAGATCACTGGTTGAAAGATGGGGAGACGATCACTTTATTAGATCAGGAAGTACGCTGTATTTTGACTCCGGGACATACGGTGGGCGGTATGTGTTTTTATTTTCCGAAGGCGGGAATGCTTTTTTCCGGAGATACACTTTTCCAGGAATCGGTCGGCAGGACTGATTTTCCGGGAGGAAGTATGTCAGAGATCGTGCGGTCGATCCGTGAAAAATTATTTGTTCTTCCGGATGCCGTGCAGGTGTATCCGGGGCATGGACTTATGACATCGATCAAAAATGAAAAGATGTTTAATCCATTTGCAGTAGAATGATTTTCGGACATGGAGGATTAAGATGATAGGATTTACATTGTCTGAAAAAGAGTTTGACTATGAACTACAGGCGTTGGCAACCGGATTTTTCCCGGGAAAACGCACACAAATAAATGGGGAATCAGGAGACCTCCATATTGCCATTGATTATGGTGATGCGGAGATTTCTGTTTGTGTGGAGACAAAAGCCGGACGTAAATCGTCAAGTGCAGCAGTAACCGGAGATGACGACTGGCACAAGAAAGAGGGGAAACTTGCGCACCCATATCGGACGTATTACAAAAATATCGTTAAAAAATTAGTATTTACAGTGCTCCGTGATTTCCCGGAAGAATGGCTGCCGGAGGGCTTTGAACGACGACTTCCGGTTTGGGGCACGATGACAGGGGTACGTCCGACAAAGATTCCGATGAATATGTTGCTAGAGGGACGTGAGCGAACGGAAGTCATGGAAATATTGCAGAACGTTTATTGTTGCAGTGAGCAAAAGGCTGCGCTTGGAACTGAGATTGCTGCAAGAGAGGCAGCTCTGCTGCAGCAAAATGAATATCAGGACGGATATAGTTTGTATGTTGGTATTCCGTTTTGCCCGACCACCTGTTTGTATTGTTCCTTTCCGTCGTATCCGTGCGATCGTTTTGGTCATTTGCGGGACGATTATGTGGCAGCACTGCAGCGGGAGATCAAGGGAACGGCAAAGTTGATGCAGGGAAAGCGGCTGACAAGTGTATATATGGGTGGTGGGACGCCCACAACATTATCACCGGAGCAGCTTCGTACTGTGATAAAGACGATGCAGGAGTATTTTCCGATGGACACGTCTGTAGAGTTTACAGTGGAAGCGGGAAGACCGGATAGCATTACAGAGGACAAATTGTTGGCTCTGCGTGAGTGTGGTGTAGACCGGATCTCGGTCAATCCGCAGACAATGCAGCAAAAGACGTTGGATCTGATCGGAGAAGGCATACGGTCGATCAGACGATACAGGCATTTGAGCTGGCAAGAAAGCTTGGATTTACCAATATTAATATGGACCTGATCATTGGTCTGCCGGGAGAAGAGCTGTCCGATTTTGAGGATACATTGCGTCAGGTGGAGCAGTTAGCACCGGACAGTTTGACGATCCATTCCTTAGTGATCAAGCGAGCTTCGAGATTGCGGAGTGTCTTGGAAGAACAGGGCGCATTGGGGGAGACGGAGCAGATACGCGGCAGACGGATGGAGCAGATGTTGGCTCGCGGGGAGCAGTTTGCCGGAGAACAGGGATATCTGCCGTATTATATGTACCGCCAAAAGAATTCTGCCGGTCATGCCGGAAGTGGTGGCCAGGAAAATATTGGATATGCAAAACCAGGGAGCGAATGTTTGTATAACATTTTGATCATGGAGGAGATGCAGTCGATCGTTGCGTTAGGAGCAGGTGCATCAACGAAGAAATATCATAGTGACCGGGGACAGGTAAGCCGGATTGAAAATGTGAAGAGTGTTACGGATTATATTTCCCGTGTGGATGAAATGATCGAGCGCAAAAGGCATGCGCTTGAAAGATAGAGGGATTTGTTGTAAGATAGGAAACGAAAATTAGAATTACCGTGCAGGAAAGGGATTCCTGCAGCAGAGATTGGAGGAACTATGGCTGAGTCGATGAAGGGCTTAAAACGCACATGCCGTTGTGCAGAGCTGAGTGAACAGAATATTGGAGATACCGTTACCGTGATGGGATGGGTACAAAAACAGAGAAATAAAGGTGGCATTATATTTGTCGATCTGAGAGATCGTTCCGGTATTTTGCAGTTGATCTTCGAGGAGAGCGAGATCGGCAGTGAGGGATTTGCAAAAGCAGAGAAGCTGCGCAGCGAGTTTGTTGTGGCTGTGACCGGTGAAGTGACAGCACGTTCCGGTGCCGTGAATGATAAACTGGCAACCGGTAAGATCGAGGTTCGTGCTAAAGCAATTCGTGTGTTATCAGAGTCTGAGACACCGCCATTCCCGATTGAGGCAGACAGCAAGACCAAAGAAGACATTCGATTAAAATATCGTTATTTGGATCTGCGCAGACCGGATCTGCAGCGCAATTTGATCATGCGCAGTCGTGTGGCAACATTGATCCGTCAATTTTTGGCAGACGAAGGATTTTTAGAGATCGAGACACCGATGCTTACCAAGAGTACACCGGAGGGTGCCAGAGATTATCTTGTGCCAAGTCGTGTGCATCCGGGTAATTTCTATGCACTGCCACAGTCTCCACAGTTGTTTAAGCAGCTTTTGATGTGCTCCGGTTATGATCGTTATTTCCAGATCGCCCGCTGTTTCCGAGATGAGGATCTGCGTGCAGACCGTCAGCCGGAATTTACACAGGTCGATATGGAGTTATCTTTTGTGGATGAGGACGATGTGATGGACGTCAATGAGAGACTTCTTCAGAAGATTTTCAAAGAAGTGCTGGATGTTGATGTAGAACTCCCAATTCAGAGAATGACTTGGCAGGAAGCGATGGATCGTTTTGGTTCAGACAAGCCGGATCTTCGTTTTGGCATGGAGTTACATGATGTTTCTGATGTCGTGAAGGGATGCGGTTTCGGCGTATTTACCGGCGCATTGGAAAATGGCGGTTCCGTTCGCGGTATCAATGCAAAAGGTCAGGGGGCAATGCCTCGTAAGAAGATCGATGCATTAGTGAAGTTTGCCAAAGATTTTGGCGCAAAGGGACTGGCGTATCTGTGCATTAATGAAGATGGCACATATAAATCTTCGTTTGCAAAGTTTATGACAGAGGAAGAGTTAGATGCACTGGTTAAGGCAATGGATGGAGAAGCCGGTGATCTGTTGTTATTTGCAGCAGACAAGAACAAGATCGTTTGGGATGTTCTTGGTAATCTGCGTTTAGAGATCGCACGCAATCTTGATCTGTTGGATAAAAATGTATATAAATTCCTTTGGGTACTGAGTTCCCAGAGTTTGAATATTCGGAAGAGCAGGTCGTTATGTAGCAATGCATCATCCGTTCACGATGCCAATGGAAGAAGATATTCCATTGTTAAAGACAAATCCGGAGAAAGTACGCGCCAGAGCATACGATATCGTGCTGAACGGTACCGAGCTTGGTGGTGGTTCCATCCGTATTCATCAGGACGATGTACAGGAAACGATGTTTGAGGCACTAGGCTTTACCAAAGAAAAAGCGAACGAACAGTTTGGCTTCCTCATCAATGCATTCAAGTATGGTGTTCCGCCACATGCAGGTCTTGCATATGGTCTGGATCGTTTGATCATGCTTATGGCGAAGCAGGACAGCATCCGTGATGTCATCGCCTTTCCAAAGGTAAAAGATGCTTCTTGTCTTATGACCGATGCGCCAAATGCTGTAGATGATAAACAGTTGCAGGAGTTATGCTTAGACGTTGTAAAAAATGAGGAAGAAGAGTGAGAAAAGAAGCTTATGAACGAATCTTTGCGTGTATTCAAAAAACACGTTATGGAGTGAAGATCATAAATGGAATAAGTACGGCTATCACATATGTGACAGCCGTGCTGTATTTTAGCGTTTTATTTTGGCTGGTCTGGAAGGAAAGCTATCGTGACGCTTGTGTTACGATAGCCGTGCCGGCAGTATCTTTTATACTTATAAGCGTTTTTCGTGCCAAATTAAATGCACGCAGACCTTATGAGGTATATCAGTTTCAACCATTGATCCCGAAGGATAAGTGCGGAAATTCCTTTCCGAGCAGACATGTATTTTCTATTTTTGTGATCGGTACGACAATTGCTTGGCAGTGTATGTGGGCAGCGGTGATCGTCTGGGCTTTGGGTATCGTCCTTGCGGTGACTCGTGTGGCCGGTGGCGTACATTTTCCAAAAGATGTGATCGCCGGAATGTGTATCGGCATAATTTTGGGAGCAGCCTGCCGGTTCTTTTTGTATTGATAAGCGGAAACAGCAAAAGAGAGTGATATTTGTTATCTTTACAGATGACAGATATCACTCTTTGCTTTGTAGGAGACAGATCACTGCTAATGCAGTCTATCTCCGGAAACTGCCGGCATTATTTGCCTGCCATTTCCTGCTCCTGACGCTTGATCATCTGGCGAACCATCTCGCCACCAACGGAACCGTTCTGCTTAGAAGTAAGGTCACCGTTGTAACCGTTCTTCAAAGGTACGCCTAATTCGTTAGCTACCTCCATTTTGAATTTGTCCATTGCTTCCTTAGCCTGTGGCACTTCCATTCTGGAACTGTTATTGTTTGTCATGGTTTTTAACCTCCTTTATATTTGTCCGACATCTTTGATTTCGAACAGATAAATCCTGCCCAAATTGATAGCTGCCGGGATTTGATAAGTGTTTTTTCACGCTTATCATGGTACTAGTATGCGATAATGCAAAAAAAATATGTTGGCAGATATAGGAAAAAGATTGTTTTTTTTGAGAATTATGGTACAATAAACTTATATGGGTTCATTTTGAGAGATGGACTTTAGAATATGTTAATGGAGGATACTTATTATGAAGCATATCAAGACATTGAATCGTGCAAATCTGAGTGCTACTGCGAAAAAGGGTGGATGCGGCAAATGTCAGGCATCTTGCCAGTCTGCATGCAAGACTTCTTGTACAGTAGGAAATCAGAAGTGTGCAAATGAGGAAAATAAATAATTTTCTTCAGATCAAGAATGATAAATGGCTGTTACAAATACTGTAACAGCCATTTTGTTGACACAAACGAAAAGAAGTATAGAAATGAGGATAAATATATGATACACAAATTTAAAGCGAAAGGCTTGAATATTTTGCTCGATGTCAACAGTGGTGGAGTACATTTGATCGATGATGTGACATATGATCTGTTAGACCATGCACAGCCGCCTTTTGAGGAAGAATGTCCGACAAAATATATTGATGCGTTGAAGACAGATTATTCCGAGGAAGAGATTAAAGAGTCTTATGCAGATATTGTTGCTCTGTATCACGACAAGCTGTTGTTTAGTGAGGATATTTACGGAGATTTTGCAAATACAGCAGTAGAGTCTCCGATCAAGGCAATGTGCCTGCATATTGCACACGACTGTAATCTGCGCTGTAAGTATTGCTTTGCTTCTACGGGAGATTTCGGTACAGGACGTAAGTTGATGCCGTTAGAAGTAGGCATTGCGGCAATTGACTTTTTGTTAGAGCACTCGATCGGACGTGAGAATTTGGAGGTTGATTTCTTTGGTGGAGAGCCTTTGATGAATTTTGAGGTAGTCAAAGAGATCGTGAAGTATGCTCGCAGCAAAGAAGAAGAATATCATAAAAATTTCCGTTTTACGATCACAACGAATGGCATGTTGTTGACCGATGACAAGATTGATTATATCAATGAAGAAATGTCTAATGTCGTATTGTCTATCGACGGCCGTAAAGAAGTCAATGACCGTATGCGTGTAAAAGTGGATGGCAGCGGGTGTTATGACCGCATTGTAGATAACTATAAGAAGTTAGTTGAGAAGCGCGGTGATAAGGAATATTATGTGCGTGGAACGTATACGAAATACAATTTGGACTTTTCAGAAGACGTAATGCATTTGTACAATGCAGGATTTGATCAGGTTTCTGTGGAACCGGTTATGGAAGATGAAAGTGTAGAATACGCAATCACAGAGAAAGATTTAGATCAGATCTATGCGGAGTATGACAAATTGGTGGATCAGATTGCGGAGATCAAGGATAACGGTGGAAGTATCAGTTTCTTTCATTTCATGATTGATCTGGATCAGGGACCATGTGTGATCAAGAGACTGCGTGGCTGTGGTAGTGGCAACGAGTATGTTGCGATCACGCCGGATGGCGATATTTATCCATGTCATCAGTTTGTAGGTCATGAAGAGTATTGTATGGGTAATTTGGAGCAGGGAACGTTTAACACCGACATTAAAAAAGAATTTGCCGGTGCACATGTATATTCCAAACCGACTTGCCGAGACTGCTGGGCAAAATTCTATTGCAGCGGTGGATGCAATGCGAACAATTATATTTATAATGGGGATATTCATGATGCTTATGAATTATCCTGTAAGATCATGCGCAAGCGTTTAGAGTGTGCGATCCTAAGTCAGGTTCGCGATATGCTGAAATAGGTGAGAGCGCAGAATGTGGTCTGAACAATAACTTTTGATATGGAAAGTTATCATTATGTGGAAAAAATCCCGGTAACTGAATTGAAGTTTACCGGGATTTCTTTCTTTGTAAATAGTTAGGTAATAATACCTAATCTATCAGCATTTCTAATAAATTTACATTCGTTGGCATATAAAATGCAGGAATCGGATAATTCTCATCATTGTAATTTCCTTTGGCAAAAATAGAACAGATCTGCTCGTGTGTCTCTGTAGTATAAACCAGAGACAGTACTCTTGCTAAATGATTAAACATCAATGGAGAGATGCATACGCCCCATTCTTCCGAATCATTTTCGTCAAATAGCTTTGGTGTGATGGCTAATGTCTTGCCATTTTTAGTATTTGTGGCTGTCAATTTCAAAAATCCGGTCTGAGGATCCGTCGTGCAGCTTAAAGTACAGATTTCTTCGATATTCTCTCGGAAATGCACTGTCTCCAATAAAGAAGAATTCACATCATTTAGTGGATTGCATAAATCCTTAATGATCTGTTGCTTATCGCTTGTAATAAGATATATTAATTTGTCGATGCTCTTCTGGCTCATGACATCACTGTTAACAGAGCCTTTCTTAGCATTCAAAAAATCAACCAATACATCAATTTCCTCTTGACTGAGTAAGGAATAACTTTGGCTTTGTATGGTATTCATAATCAGTACCTCCCGTTAAATCTATCACACATTTTGCATAATCATAATTATATGCTCATTATACATGGTCTGAGCGTTTGTTTCAACTACGGATTAAAAAAAATAAAAGTGGGGATTCTGAATAAAAAGCAAAGCCAGTGCTTTGCATAACACCACATTGTGAGCAGTTTTCTATAAAGTGAAAAGAAGAGTTTGCACAGAGAAAGGAGCGTGGTCTGGGATGTTAGTAGGACCCAAAAAGAATCCGGTGGAAATTTTAACGCCGGAGGACATTGCTAAGCTGCCGCAGCAGGAACAGCATAAGTGGGAGATCGCTGCAGAACTTGGATTGTTTGATAAAATCATAGAACAGGGCTGGGAGGCTTTGACGGCACGGGAGAGTGGCAGGATCGGAGGAATGTTGGCTGCAGCTCAGAGAAAGAAAAAGTAGTTGACATTCCGACAGGAGTATACTATTTTCTACATGGACACAATTATTTTTGAGGTGACAGATAATGGGACATAAAAAAGAATATGAAGAGAAGCAGCGTCATGGTACGGTAGAACTGCCGCTGGGATTACACAAGATGGAATATCCGGAGGGAACAGACGCTATTTTTTATTTACATTGGCATCAGGAGTTTGAGTTTTTTGTCGTGACAAAGGGCAGTATGCTGTTTAGGGTCGATGAGAGAGAATATATGCTCCGCAAGGGAGATGGTATCTTTATCAATTCGAATCAACTGCATTCTGCCAAAACAATAGATGGTCATGCATGTGCTTTTTTTGCGGTGGATTTTTCCTATCAGATATTAGCAGAGGATATTCATAGTCGTTTTGCTCAAAAATATATCCGACCGGTACTGAATGGTGAGACGGAGTTTGCAGTTTATCTGGCAGGAGATGGAGAACATTGGCAGCAGGAAGTGATCAGCTTGCTGCAGGATATCGGAGTGTGTCCGGAGCATGATCTAACCGATTATGAACTCTTGGTTCGCAGTCGGATCTATGCAGTATGGGATCAGATGACACATCATGCAGCATATACAATGCGGGAAAAATCCGGGAAACACTCTTCGGAGCGTCTTGCACCGGTCGTAGAGTATATGCATCAGAATTACGCTTATGAGATCACGTTAGCAGAGCTGGCGGCACTTTTGCCTATGAGCGAAGGTCAATTCTGTCGTGTTTTTAAGCAGGGATGAAGCTTTCGCCAATGCAGTATTTAATGCGATATCGTATTTTACAAAGCTGCAGGATGCTGCAAGACACGGATAAAAAAGTTGGGGAGATTGCCAATTTGTCAGGTTTTAATAATATCAGTTATTTTAACAAAGTATTTTTGAATACGATCGGGTGTACTCCAAAAGAGTATCGTGCGAATAGTATGTATTGATGGAGGAATGAGGATGGTTTATTATAAAACGATTTTAGAGGCAGCAAAGCATTTTGAAGAGAAGAAAGCGTTCTTGTTCGACATGGATGGACTGATATTTGACACAGAACAATTATTCATGGAGCAGCTTGCAATCGTCATGAAAGAACATGGATATACTTTGACAAAAGAGTTTTATATACAAAGTCTTGGGTTGACGGGAGAAACCCTGAAAAGCCTGATGTGTGGTGCGTATGGGGAAGAGTATCCTTTTGCAGAACTTAGCACAGAGAGCCGCAGAAGGGTCAGTATCGTTGCTGAGACAGTGGGACTGAGGGTAAAGCCTGGAATCCGGCAATTGCTCGGGTGGCTGTGTGAGCATCATAAGAACTGTGCGGTCGTTTCTTCCACGCACGCAAAATATGTACGAAAATACTTAGAATATGCGGGGATAGATTCTTATTTTAAGGAAGTGATCGGTGGAGATATGGTGGAAAGATCCAAGCCGGAGCCGGATATTTTTCTTTTGGGCTGTGAAAAGACCGGGGTAACGCCAGAGGAGGCGGTGGTTCTGGAAGATTCTGAAAATGGTATTCGCAGTGCGTCAAGAGCCGGGATCGCGACGATCTGTGTGCCGGATCTAAAATATCCGGGAGAACAGGTGCTGCCGCTGATCGATGTTATTGTCACAGCCGGAGAAATAACGGAATGACCGGATCATTTTTTGGAACAGTGTCGAAATAATACTATGCAGCTTATCAGAGAGATCACACCGATCAAAGTGCACAATGTCGAAACCGTGCCGAGCGTGAGAACTGCATAGTCAAAATGCATCAGACATTGTCGGATGCACAGAAAATCCAAAATACATATAATAAACAGTGCGATCAGCAGATAAATGCGGATCGTTACTAAATGGGGGCGAAGCGGTGTATTGCCCCTGCTTTCCGTATAATGTCGAATTGCAGATGCAGTTCGGCTTTTTTGATGGGCAACGGTATACCAGCCGACCGCAAAAAATGAGATGCAGTGGCTTTCGTACAATACATTGTGTACACCGGATAAAAACATCATACTTACAAACCACAGAAAGATATTTTGTAATGATGCAAATTTTGTGATCTGTTGGAAATACGATTGATATACAAAGAACAGGAGGAAGGAGAGTATTGCAGCGGTTACGGTGGAGATGAGCTGCAGACGTCCTGCTTTTTGACGCAGTGTGGTCGTATCTGAAACGGAACCGCTAAGCATGTGCGAAGTCTGCGGCGGCAAATAGACGGAATGCCGTAAAAGCAGACACAGACAATAGCGCAGACACAGTAAGCCACTGCCAGAGGAAAGGCGATCAGTCTGCGTACCACCCACAAAAGACAACAGATAGGAAGCAGTACACTGACAGCTCCTGTCAGATCGCTTAAAAGGAGATACAGACAGGAGAGCGGCTGGGGACTGCGTACGATGTCTTTGCAGTAACGCTGCAGATTGAACCCTCGGAATCGGTTTGGCGCAATCCCTGCTCTTGCTGCCTGTGCACTGCGCGTTTGTTCGCGTTCTATTTCGTCGTTTATTTGCTGCTCCGTCAAAATAGAATCTGCTTCTTCGCGAAACAGCGCAGCAAAATCACGATCTGTGACGGGTGTATCTTGTACCATAGATTATCCTCATTTCCAGTAGGAATGCGTTTGCATTGTACTATATTTGTGATTCGTAAACGGGGACATTAACGGCTCAGACCGGATTGGAGAAAGGGTTTGATAAATTCATATTGCTTTTGACCGGAAGCAGATAAATTCTCTGTGAACAGCTCCGTAAGTAACTCATTCTCCTCTGCGGTGAAACGGATGTTTTCACGATCTATCTGCGTTTTCCATTCCATCAGTGCCGGAAGTGCTTCTGTGATCGTGTGTCCCTGCAGATGACCAGTCAACTGTAAGATCATTTCCTGCTTTTTAGGATCCAGAGAACGGAATTTTTCATTGTTCTGCCATGGGTGAAGTTGTTGTGTCATAGGCGTTCCTTTCTGGTGACTGGCACCGTCCATTATACATGATTTGTTGAAATTGTTCAAAGGTGGATTTTTGCTCCGGCGCAAGCTGAGATAACAAAAATTCCATCAATTGACTGTTGGGTGAATTGCTGCCGGTGGCTGTAAGATCAGCTGCGGGATGTGATTTTTGAAATTCCCGATAGCTTCGAAACAGGCGGTTAGCTTGTAAAACATTTAAGACAGTCTGGACAAAATCAGCTTCTTTTGGAGTACAGTACTCACGAATACATTGCAGCATTGTCTCAGGATTTGGTGTGAAATCCGGTGCAGACGGCTGGTCCTCTAATGAGAGTCCGGCAGCCTCCAGACTATACCGTTCATCGCTTTGCCCTCTGGCGGTATGGATCAGTGCATCTGCCTGCAGCATGATCTCAATAGCACGCCTGCTTTCCGGCATTGCATAAGGAAGTGCTGCTTTAAGCATTGCCATGTGTCGGTTGTGATCGGGTGGTACTTGCATAGTATTTCCTCCTTTTTTAGGCGATAACTGCAGTATGGATGTTTTGTGTATTTTGCATAGAAATCCGGTGCAGTGTTCTATATACGATATGCATCCGGGTGACAAGTCAGAACAAATTATAGTTGAGATTTTTGAGAATATCGTGTATTCTAATACCGTCTCCTGATGCAGGCATACCCGCAGGAGACGCAGAGGCTGGTGTATGCAGAAAAGAGGAGAAGCAATGCAAATGATATCATTGGAGCAGGAGTTAAAGCAGAATGCGTATCCGGGACGAGGCATCGTCATTGGGCAGTCTGCAAATGGAAAGTATGCGGTGACCGCTTATTTTATTATGGGAAGAAGCGAAAACAGCCGTAATCGCGTTTTTGTTGAAGATGGTGATGGGATCCGTACTCAGGCATTTGATCCATCGAAATTAAGCGATCCGAGCCTGATCATATATGCACCGGTACGTGTACTCGGTAATAAAACTATTGTAACAAATGGTGATCAGACAGATACCATTTATGAGTTGATGGATAAACAGATGACATTCGAACAGGCATTGCGCACAAGAGAATTTGAGCCGGATGCACCAAATTATACGCCGCGTATTTCCGGCATTATGCATGTGGATCAGGGAAATTACAGTTACGCTATGTCTATCTTGAAAAGCAACAATGGCAATGGTGCTTCCTGCAATCGTTATACGTTTGCTTATCAGCAGCCGGTAGCAGGGGAAGGCCATTTTATACATACGTATCAGTGCGATGGCGATCCGCTTCCAAGCTTTGAGGGAGAGCCAAAGTTAGTAGCGATTCCGGACGATATGAAAGCATTTACGGATATGCTTTGGAACAGCTTAAATGAGGATAACAAAGTATCGTTGTTTGTTCGTTATATCGACATTGCTACAGGCGAGGCAGAGTCTGTGATCGTTAATAAAAATAAATAAAACTATAATCTTATATTGAAAATGGAGGAATTAGTTCATGAAAGAATTAGAATTAAAATATGGATGTAATCCAAATCAGAAACCATCTAAGATTTATATGCAGGAAGGCGAGTTGCCGATCACGGTATTAAACGGTAAGCCGGGGTATATTAATTTTTTGGATGCGTTCAACGGCTGGCAGCTTGTGCGCGAATTAAAGAAAGCCACGGGACTTCCGGCAGCCACCTCGTTTAAGCATGTTTCACCTGCAGGTGCGGCTGTTGGTCTTCCGCTTAGTGAAGTGGAAGCAAAGATTTACTGGGTGGACGATCTTGGCGAATTGACACCATTAGCGGCAGCTTATGCAAGAGCGCGTGGCGCAGACAGAATGTCTTCTTACGGCGATTTTATTGCGTTATCTGATGTGTGTGATGTGTGTACCGCTAAAATGATAAAGAGAGAGTTCTCAGATGGTATTATTGCACCGGGTTACGAGCCGGAAGCATTGGAATATCTTAAGGGGAAGAAAAAAGGAAATTATGCGATCATTCAGATCGATCCGGAATATGAGCCGGCACCGATCGAGCATAAAGAAGTGTTTGGTGTGACTTTCGAGCAGGGAAGAAATGAGTTGAATATTGATGAGCATTTCTTTGATGATGTTGTAACAGAGAATAAAGACATTCCACAGCAGGCCAAGATCGATATGGCGATCGCAATGATCACGTTGAAATACACACAGTCTAACTCCGTATGTTTTGTGAAGAATGGACAGGCGATCGGTATTGGTGCCGGACAGCAGTCACGTATTCATTGTACCCGTTTGGCAGGCAACAAGGCAGATAACTGGCTTTTGCGTCAGTCTCCACAGGTGCTTTCGCTTCCGTTCAAAGAGGGAATGAAACGTGCGGACCGCGACAATGCGATCGATCTTTACATCGGTGAGGATTATATGGATGTATTGGCAGATGGCGAGTGGGAACGTGTATTTACGGAGAAACCGCCGGTATTTACCAAAGAGGAAAAACAGGCATGGATCTCTCAGGCAACAGATGTTGTTTGTGGTTCAGATGCGTTTTTCCCATTTAGTGACAATGTAGAGAGAGCATTCCGCAGTGGTGTAAAATATATTGCACAGCCGGGTGGATCCATTCGTGACAATGATGTGATCGAAGCATGTAATAAGCATGGCATCGCAATGAGCTTTACAGGTATCCGTCTGTTCCATCATTAATGCGAGTTCGTAAGAAAGGTCGAATGCGGTTGTACGCATCGAAATGGAAAGAAATATGGCAGGATCAACATTTGGAAATTTATTTCGCGTGACGACTTGGGGAGAATCACATGGACGCGGTATTGGTGTGGTTGTAGATGGCTGCCCTGCAGGGCTTCCATTGGATGAGCAGACAGTGCAGCAGTACCTGAACCGACGCAAGCCGGGACAGACAAAGTATTCTACACCTCGTAAAGAAGATGATCTGGTAGAGATTCAGTCAGGTGTCTTTGAGGGGAAAACAACGGGAACGCCGATATCCATGGTGGTATACAATAAAACACAGCGGTCTTCTGATTATTCGGAGATTGCATCCTACTATCGCCCTGGGCACGCAGACTATACGTTTGATCAAAAATATGGATTTCGAGATTATCGCGGTGGTGGCCGTTCCTCCGGTCGGGAGACGATCGGACGTGTTGCCGGAGGTGCTGTGGCATTGGAAGTGCTTCGGGCACTGGGAGTTGAGGTTTATGCGTACAGTAAGGAGATTGCCGGTATTGTGATCGATCCAAAGCGTGCAGACCGCAGCAATATCAGCAAGAGTCCATTGTATATGCCGGATCTGGAAGCGTCTGCACAGGCAGAAGATGCTCTTATGGCATGTATGCATGAGCAGGATTCTGCAGGCGGTGTGATCGAGTGTGTGGTTCATGGAATGCCGGTTGGCGTTGGTGAACCGGTATTTGACAAGCTGGATGCAAAACTTGCGCAGGCAGTTATGTCGATCGGGGCTGTCAAAGGAGTAGAGATCGGTGATGGATTTTTGGCAGCACAAAGCCGCGGCTCACAGTTTAACGACAGTTTTGTTGTGCACAACGGCGCTGTTTGTACTAAGACAAATCATGCCGGCGGAATTTTAGGTGGTATTAGTGATGGCTGTGACATTATTCTCCGTGCGGCAGTAAAGCCGACACCATCCATTGCGTCTGCGCAGGAGACGATCGGTCGTGACGGCGCAGAGAGGGAGATTCATATCAAAGGCCGGCATGATCCGATCATTGTACCTCGTGCCGTAGTAGTGGTAGAATCTATGACGGCGATCACCTTGTTAGACTTGCTGATGATGTCGCTGACTTCTCGTCTTGACCGGATGCAGCATTATTTTGGGATTGACCCGGAATAGGATACGACAAGATCGTGGCAGATTGTGTCTTTGTTCCGTAATTTGCATAGAATATGTTAGGGATACCTTAACAATCCTAAAAATACGATATTTTGTATGTTTGTATGTGCGATGAAGCTGCAGACGTACTTTGGAGGATATTTATGCGATACTATCATTACGGAACTAAGCGGCATGAGAACCTACTGAAAGGAAGCGGAATGCCGCTGTCGGAACAGGCAGATGCTTTTTGCAGAGGCGACCGGGATCTGATCATTGAAGACGATACAATTTATGAGATTGACAGAGAATGTCTTGGTTGTCGTCAGGAAAGGGTCAGAGCAGGTAAACGGGTCTGAGTTATATAATGAAACAGGACAGTTTTCTATAATGGGAACAGAGTGTGCTTTGCGCACTTTGTACGTCACCGCAAAAAAGGCTGACATTGGATGAATGTCAGCCTTCTTTCAAGCTGGTTGGTAAAGTCTGAGAGACAGCCCTAAGCTGCAATTGTCAGACTTAAATGTTCAGCCCTCACCTGCATTACAAAGCATAGACTTTGTAATGGTTATCGGAGAGTGGAAGGGTTTTGTGATGCAGTGCTTTAGAAACCGCATCCGCAGCAGCAAAGAATAAGTATGATCCAGATGATGGAGCTGCAGCCGCTGTCTCCACAACCGCCGCCGAAACCACCAAATCCGTTGCCGTTACCACAGCAGCAGCACAGGAGCAAAAGGATAATGATCCAACTGCATCCGTTGTCATTTGAAGCGCATCCACAGTTTGTAGCTGCTAAATCACTCATAAGTCCTCCAATCTGTCGGAAGTGTTCCGACAGTAAAATATATTTACAGTGTTATCCTATGCGGAGGTGCTTGGACAGTTTCCAAAAATATAAAAAAGATTTTGTAGCTGTGCGTGAGACGTGCAGATACATAGAAAGGCATGGGTGTTTATGATGTCAGATCGAAACGTAACAAAATATTGCAAGCGGTTTCTTGCACTGTGTATTGTGACAGGATTATTGTTCACAACGACAGGATGTAGTGTGTTTGGACCAAAGCAAAAGCCGTACAAAACCTATAAGCCGTCGGTGTCAGAAACGCCGGTGGCATCCGAACAGCCCGTTGTTAATTTATCGGAAGAACAAGCAGGAGAGTTTGCCAGACGTTATCTTGCGAAGATGACGACCGAACAAAAGGTGGCACAGCTTTTCGTAGTTAAGTTAGAGGAACTGGATGGCTCACAGGGAGGATACTATGAATTTCGTAAATGCACAAAAGGGATGAAGACAACTTTAAGTCAGATCCCGGTAGGTGGTGTTGTGTTATTTTCGAGAAATATTTCTACTCGGAAGAAGACATCAAAACTCATCCAGAGATTACAAGTCAACAGCCAGACACCGTTGTTTGTCACTGTAGATGAGGAAGGAGGCAGTGTTGCGCGTATTGCTTCTAACAAGAAAATGAAAACGACAAAATTCCCGACGGCAGAAAGCATTGGCAAGACGAAAGACGGGGAATACGTTTATAATATGGGAAGGACGATTGCCAGAGAGATACGGGCACTTGGATTCAATGTGAATTTTGCGCCGGTTGCAGATGTTAAAACGAGTGATCTGAATACGGAAATCGGAGAACGTTCCTTCGGATCTGATCCCGGTAAAGTATCTGATATGGTAGCCGCTTTCGTACAAGGCAGTCAGGAGCGCGGGGTATGTGCAACGTTAAAACATTTTCCGGGACAGGGATCTTCCGATGGAGATACGCATCAGGGAAGTGTTGACATAGACAGCAGCATTTCCAAACTGCGTGATCTGGACTTCGTGCCGTTTAAGGCAGGAATTGATGCGGGGGCAGAGTTTGTTATGGTGTCCCATATATCGGTCAGTCGTGTTACGGAGACGAAAGAGCCGGCTAGTATGTCGGAATTGATCATGAAGACGATCTTACGTGAAGAGCTTGGCTTTTCGGGGATCGTGATCACAGATGCTTTTGATATGGCTTCGATCACGGATAATTATACACCGGGTGAAGCTGCACTCCAATCTTTTATGGCTGGAGCAGATATTATTTTGATGCCGAGCGATCTGACACAGGCCTATCAGGCAATATTGAATGCGGTAAACAGCAAAAAAATTACGCAGAGCCGCTTAGATGAGTCGGTGATCCGTATTTTGACAACAAAATTTAAGCACGGTATTTTGACGCAAGAGGATCTGACGGTCTGGGAACAGCCGACCGCAACACCGAGTGTTACACCGGCAGTTACTGTATCGCCAAAGGCAAAAAAAGGAAAAAAGAATAGGGAATCCGCAAAAACAATAAAAAAATCGACAAAAAATAAGTCGAAAAAGTAGTTGTCCCCTTGCTAGATTTTCAGAAACAGTTATAATGTTATTGGTGAAAGTATTCCATCCAAAAGAGGATAGACAGCATGAAGGAGAACAAAATGATGTGTGACAGACAGAAAGAATGCCTCGCATGCACCAACAGATCGTGTATGATGGCTGGCATTGAAGATCCGAAATTAGGAGAAGAATGTGGCGTATTTGGAATGTATGACATGGATGGCGGCGATGTTGCTTCGTCCATTTATTATGGTCTGTTTTCGCTGCAGCACCGAGGACAGGAAAGCTGTGGTATCGCAGTGAGCCGTACAGACGGTGAGAAACGAAATTCCCAGATGATCAAGGGAATGGGACTTGTCAACGAAGTATTTGATGCAGAGAAGTTAGAACAGCTTCATGGTGATATTGGCGTAGGGCATGTGCGTTATTCAACGGCTGGAGCCAGTATCCCGGAGAATACGCAGCCGTTGGTATTGAATTATATCAAAGGCACTCTGATGGTTGCACACAATGGTAATCTCGTTAATGCAGTTGATCTGCGCAGAGAGTTGGAATTGATGGGAGCGATTTTTCATACCAGCATTGATTCTGAGGTGATCGCCTATTTGATCGCCCGTGAGAGATTACATGTTGGAACTGTGGAAGATGCGGTGAAGTTAGCGATGCAGAAGATCCGGGGTGCGTACTCGCTGGTGGTTGCCAGTCCGCGCAAAATGATCGGTGCGAGAGATCCGTTTGGATTCCACCCACTTTGCATTGGTAAGCGGGATAATGCATACTTTTTCTCATCTGAAAGCTGTGCTTTGGACACAGTTGGTGCAGAATTTGTACGAGATGTTGCACCGGGAGAGATCGTTACGATCACGCCGCAGGGAATACAGTCAGATCGCAGTATGGCTTCTGACAAATGCGCAAGATGTATTTTTGAATATATTTACTTTGCCAGACCGGATAGTTATATCGATGGGATATGTGTGCATTCCTCTCGATTGACAGCAGGAAAGATCCTGGCGCAGGAGCATCCGGTGGATGCGGATATTGTCGTAGGCGTTCCGGAGTCCGGTAATGCAGCAGCGATGGGATATTCCATGGAGTCGGGGATCCCATATGGAACCGCATTTGTTAAGAACAGTTATGTGGGACGAACCTTTATTAAACCGAAACAGTCAGCCAGAGAGAGCAGTGTTATGGTGAAGCTAAATGCACTGCGCGAGGTAGTAAATGGCAAACGCGTAATTATGATCGATGATTCGATCGTGCGAGGTACAACGAGTGCACGTATTGTAAAGATGATCCGCGATGCAGGTGCGAAAGAAGTGCATGTCCGCATCAGTTCACCGCCATTTATGTATCCATGCTATTTTGGTACGGATGTTCCATCCAGTGACCAGCTGATCGCTTATAATCATTCTGTAGAGGAAATCTGCGAGATGATCGGTGCAGATTCTTTGGGGTATTTGGACAAAGAACGTTTGGCAGAATTGATCGACGGCGATGAGGGATACTGCCATGCATGTTTTACCGGTCAGTATCCAATGGAACCACCAAAAGAGGATATTCGTGGTGAATATGACCACTAAAATAAATTATCAACGAAAAGAGGAGAATTATGAGCACAGATAAGTACACAAGCCCATTGTCAGAGCGTTATGCAAGTAAGGAGATGCAGTATATCTTTTCTCCGGACAAAAAGTTTAAAACTTGGAGAAAATTATGGATTGCATTAGCAGAAGCAGAAAACGAGCTTGGACTCAAAAACGAGCAGGGCGGTCCGGCGGTGACGACGGAACAGATCGAGGAGTTAAAGGCACATGCAGAGGATATTAACTATGATGTTGCCAAAGAAAGAGAAAAGCTGGTTCGTCATGATGTTATGAGTCATGTCTATGCCTATGGACAGCAGTGTCCGAAAGCAGCAGGAATTATTCATTTGGGAGCAACTTCTTGCTATGTAGGAGACAATACGGACGTTATTATTATGACAGAGGCGTTACAGCTTGTGAAAAATAAATTAGTCAATGTTATCGATGAGCTGGCAAAGTTCGCTATGAAGTATAAGGATCTTCCGACGCTTGCTTTTACCCATTTTCAGCCGGCACAGCCGACAACAGTTGGTAAACGTGCAACCTTGTGGCTTCAGGAATTTATGATGGATCTGGAAGATGTGGATTATGTACTGTCTACGATGAAATTGCTCGGTTCCAAGGGAACGACAGGTACACAGGCAAGTTTTATGGAGTTGTTTGACGGCGATGAGGAGAAAGTAAAGAAATTGGATCATTTGATCGCAGAGAAGATGGGATTCAAGTCCTGCTTCCCGGTATCCGGCCAAACATATTCCCGTAAGTTAGATACACGTGTGGCAAATGTTTTGGCAGGAATCGCTGCAAGTGCACACAAGTTCTCCAATGACATTCGTTTGTTACAGCATTTAAAGGAGATTGAGGAGCCGTTTGAGAAGAATCAGATCGGATCTTCTGCTATGGCCTACAAGAGAAATCCAATGAGAAGTGAGCGCATTGCTTCTTTGTCACGTTATGTGATGGCAGATGTTACGAATACCATGTTTACATCAGCCTGCCAGTGGTTTGAGCGTACTTTGGATGATTCTGCAAATAAGAGAATTAGTATTCCGGAGGGATTTTTGGCAACAGATGGTATTTTGGATCTGCTTTTGAATGTCGTAGATGGATTGGTCGTATACGATAAGGTTATTGAGAGAAGACTGATGTCAGAACTTCCATTTATGGCTACTGAGAATATTATGATGGATGCAGTGAAGGCGGGTGGCAATCGCCAGGAGCTTCATGAGAAGATCCGTACGCTTTCCATGGAAGCAGGGCGTAATGTGAAGGAACTTGGTAAGGAGAATAATCTGTTAGAGCTGATCGCAGCAGATGAAGAGTTCCCAATGGGTATCGATGAGCTCAAAGAGGCTATGAAACCGGAGAAATATGTAGGTCGTTCGGTTTCCCAGGTGAAGGAGTTTATCGAAGAGGTTGTACAGCCTGTTCTTGATGCCAATAAGGACATTCTTGGCATGAAGGCAGAAATTAATGTATAAAGCAGCAAAGGCAAGGAGGAAAACAAATGGTAACAGCGATTGTAGGTGCAAACTGGGGTGACGAAGGAAAAGGAAAGATTACCGATATGTTGGGAGAGGAGTCCGATATTATCGTGCGCTTCCAAGGCGGTAGTAATGCAGGCCATACGATTATCAATGATTATGGTAAATTTGCATTGCACTTATTACCATCGGGTGTTTTTTATGATCACACGACAAGTATTATTGGTAATGGTGTTGCACTTAATATTCCCTATCTTTTCAATGAGATCAATGAGATTGTGAAGCGTGGTGTACCAAAGCCAAAGATTTTAGTATCAGATCGTGCACAGATCTTAATGCCATATCACATTGCCTTTGATCAGTATGAAGAGGAACGTCTTGGAAAGGCTTCCTTTGGCTCTACCAAATCAGGTATTGCTCCGTTCTATTCTGATAAATATGCAAAGATCGGCATTCAGGTATCTGAGCTGTTTGCCGATGATGAGGTTTTGAGAGATAAAGTAAATCGAATCTGCGAGCAGAAGAACGTCATTTTGAAGTATTTGTATAATAAGCCGGAACTCAAGCCGGACGAGCTTATAGCTACACTGCATGAGTATCGTGATATGATAGCTCCGTATGTATGCAATGTATCAGCATATTTAAGGAAAGCGATCAGAGAGGGCAAGAATATCCTGTTAGAGGGGCAGCTTGGTTCTTTGAAAGATCCGGATCACGGTATTTATCCAATGGTTACTTCTTCTTCTACATTGGCAGCTTATGGTGCGATCGGCGCAGGTATTCCGCCATATGAGATCAAGCGTATTGTCACGGTTGTAAAAGCATACTCCAGCGCAGTTGGCGCCGGCGAGTTTGTCAGCGAGATTTTAGACGAAGAGGAAGCTTCCAAGCTTCGTAATCACGGTGGTGATGGCGGAGAATATGGTGCTACGACAGGAAGACCACGCCGTATGGGCTGGTTTGATGCAGTAGCAAGCCGTTATGGCTGCCAGATTCAGGGTGCTACCGATGTGGTATTAACGGTGTTAGACTGCTTAGGATACCTTAAAGAGATTCCGGTATGTGTTGGCTATGAGATCGATGGGGAAGTAGTCAAAGAGTTCCCTGTTACGACTAAGCTTGCGAAAGCAAAACCAGTGTATGAAGTGCTTCCGGGATGGGCATGTGATATCTCCGGCATCAAAGAGTATGATAAGCTTCCGGAAAATTGCAGAAAATATATTGAGTTTATTGAAAAAGAACTTGGTGTACCGATCACAATGGTATCTAACGGACCAAAGCGTACCGATATTATTTACCGCAACAAGTAAAATATTTACCGTAAAGGGCATAGGGAGGGGCAAAACGAATGTTTTGCCCTTCCGACTATAAGCAGGTGAAGAGGAAACAGGATTCATGAATTATAGTGAGCAGGAGTTGACAAAAAAACAGAATATGCTGTTAGATACCCGGATCAAATGGAAAAATCGGCTCCGGGTTAGTTCACGTATAGCGGTAATTGTATTGTTGATCGCATTTCTTTTACTACAGTTTTTTTGTGTGGCGGGTGTGATTAAGGGCGTATCGGACAGTGCACCGAGTCTGAGTAAACTCGATCTGTTGGCAAAAGGAACGGGAGCGGTGATCTATGATGAGAGTGGCAATGAGCTGCAGACGTTAAGCACGTCTAGTGAGCGGAAAGAGTATGTAAAACTTGATAAAATACCGGCTTGCGTGCAATATGCATTTGTTGCAGCGGTAGACAGCCGTTTTTATGAGCATAAGGGTGTGGATCTGTCAGCAATCTTTCAGGAATTTGTCGATGATCTTTCTGAAAAAGATCAGGTAAAAAGCACAAGTACGATCACGCAGCAGCTTCTTCGAAATCAAGTGATCTGGAAAGGAAATGGCAGCTCTGTATACGAAAAGTTTACTAGAAAAATTCAGGAGCAGTATTTGGCAGTGCAGCTTGAGCAAAAGCTGGATAAAGAACAGATATTAGAATACTATTTAAATACAATTAATTTGGGACAAAACGCAATTGGAGTGCAAAATGCTTCCATGCGATATTTTAATAAAGATATTTCGCAGCTTTCAATATCGGAGGCGGCAGTTTTGGCAGGAACACAGCAGAATCCAACAGATGATAATCCGATCACCAATCCGGAAAATAATAGCGAACAGCGCAAAAAAGTGTTAAAGGCGATGTTGGATCAAAATTATATTTCAGAAGAGGATTATGAAGATGCATTAGGAGATGATGTATATACCCGTGTGCAGACAACAAATCAAAAGAAAAGCAATGACAGCGAGAGTGGTAATTCCTATTATGTAGATGCGGTCATTGACAATGTTTTTGAGGATCTGAAAGAAAAATTAGGATATACGGAAACGCAGGCATACAATGCGTTATATCGCGATGGTTTGCGTATATATTCTTGCCAGGAAGAAGAGTTGCAGTCAATCTGTGATAAAGTGATTGGCAATGATGCTAATTACCCAACCGGAACGCCGTCATATCTGACATATCATTTGGCGGTCGAGGGACCGGACGGAACCGTGACAGAGTATACCGAGCTGGATCTGCAACAGTTTTATGAACAGTCCGGTAAAGAAATTACATTATATTTTGATAATGAACAAAAAGCAAAGCATATGATTGCAAAATTCCGTAAGGCAATGACGCTTGGCGGGGCCAAAACAAAAGAAGAGACAATCCGTCTGGTAAAACAGCCGCAAGCATCCTTTGTGCTTATGGAACAGGGAACCGGCAAAGTTCGTGCTATTGTGGGTGGGCGTGGAGGAAAGACTTCCTCACGCACGTTGAATAGAGCTACTTCTTCCGTGCGCCAGCCGGGAACCGTACTTAGTACTTTGGCATCCTATCTTCCGGCACTTGACACGTGTGGAATGACACTTGGTACTGTGGTGGAGGATGCACCGTATCGTTATACGGATACAGATCATATGGTGCAAAATACGGCAAAGGAATATGGGGGATTGACGACGATACGGGATGGACTGGCAAATTCTGTGAACACTGTGACAGCGCGTATTTTTGAGAAAGTCACGGCTGAAACGGGATTTGATTATCTGAAGCAAATGCACTTTTCTACGTTAGTTGATGCCCGCAAAGATGATAGCGGAGTAACAAGCACAGATATTAAGTTGTCTGCCGGATTGGGAGAACTGACGGATGGAGTTACCAATCTGGAATTGACAGCAGCGTATGCAAGCATTGCAGACGGCGGAGTGTATCATGAACCGATCTTTTATACCAAAGTGGTGGATGAGGATGGTAATGTATTATTGAGCAATGATTCTTCACAGACAAGAGTGATGAAGGCTTCGACTTCGTGGTTGTTAACGGATGTGCTGCGGGAAACCCTAGAGAGTGGGGATGGCAAACAGGCGGCTTTAGATGATCAAAAGATGGCGGTGGCAGGCAAGAATGGTGCTTCGAAAGGAAATTATGATTTTTGGTTCGAGGGATTTACGCCATATTATACAGCTGGAATCTGGACCGGTTATGATGGAACTGCCAAACAGGATAATACGTACTATTACCAGAAGATATGGAAAAAGATCATGACCCGGGTACACAAAGCTAAAGTGTGTGAGGCAAAGAAGTTTGCTAAACCGGATGATATTATTTCCGTAAAGATATGTACAAAATGTGGCAATCTGGCAGTTCCCGGATTATGTGAGAATGCTCTAGGCGGTTCGACCGTACGCAAAGAGTATTTTGCCAAGGGAACACAGCCTTTACAGAATTGTTCTTGTCATGTGAAGTACAAGATATGTAAGAAGTCCGGAAAGGCAGCTGCAGCCGGCTGCCCGGATAAAGATTGCGAATATAAGGTATACCTCAAGAAAGAAGATGATCTGGGAACGAAAGATGCGCCGTATCTTGTTCCAAAGACGATAGGGGATACTTGTAAGCTGCATGCAGAGAAAGAAAAGCAATGATAGTAGCATGGAGGAATGGAATGCATCGTTTTTTAAGAGCAATCGGTTTTAGCAAACAATATAGCAAACAAGAGATCGATCAGTTGCTTGGGTATGTGATGAATGAGCCGGATTATCGTACAATAATAAAGAGTGGAAAAGCTAAATATGTGGAAATTAGAAGACAAACGGGTAAAAAGACGGGCATCGTAATCTGTGGCGAATATGATCAGGTAGGTTTTTTTCATGTAAAGCACTATTTTCCATACGTTTTTAGTGATGTTTTTACAGCCTTGGAGGATGTTGTCGTAAACAAACGTGTAGATACGGATGCATATACCGGCATGTGTGATGATGTTCGTATTGGTATATCATTGATTTTTTACTTGCAAAATGCTGCAGATTATCTGCGATTAGGTTGTGAAGACAACACTCCGCACCGAGCTAAGATTTCCTTTTCGGGTTTGTCATTAGGCGGCAAGATTATATTAGGTGTGTATCGATCGAATACTTCTCAAATACAGAAAATGTGTGAAGGACATGAGAAACAGGAACTGATCAAGCAGGCAAAAGAAGGAGATCAAGATGCCATTGACAGTTTAACCTTAGATGAGATGGATCTGAGTTCGCAGATACGTCGACGCATAAAAACTGAAGATCTGTACAGCATTGTAGAGACAACATTTGTGCCTTACGGCTCAGAATCGGACAATTATATGGTGATCGGTACGATCATCAATTGGACCAGCGTATCCAATCAATACACCGGGGAGCAAATTGTGCTTTTACAGATCAATTGTAATGATCTGCTGATCACGATCAGTATTCACAGGGACGATCTGTTGGGAGAACCGATTCTTGGTGCCAGATTCAAAGGGATTGTCTGGATGCAGGGAAATGCAGATTATGACAGTCTGGATGAGTTATAGATAATTGTAAAGGAAATATTGTATTTCCAACGGAAATTCGATATGCTATAATGGACAAATAGGATTGTGAAACAAGTAAATGAGAAAGGCATGGAAATAACATGGGAAAGATTGCAGTAATAACGGATAGCAATAGCGGAATCACGCAAAAGCAGGCAGAACAGTATGGGGTTGTTGTTGTGCCAATGCCGTTTTTGATAGCCGGAGAAACGTATTTTGAAGATGTTACGTTGACACATGATGCATTTTTTGCAAGATTGCAGGAAGATGTTGAAATTTCAACATCGCAGCCCTCTCCCGAAACCGTGATGGAAATTTGGGATAAAGCACTTGAAACATCAGAGGAGGTAGTATATATTCCGATGTCCAGTGGATTGTCCGGCTCCTGTCAGACAGCGATCATGCTTGCAGATGATTATGATGGAAAGGTACAGGTTGTTAATAATCAGCGCATTTCGGTAACGCAGAAGCAGTCTGTATTAGATGCACTCGCTTTGGTGGGCCAGGGGTGGAGTGCAAAGCAGATCAAAGAAAAGTTAGAAGAAGAAAAGTTAGAATCCAGCATTTATATTATGTTAGATACCTTAAAATATCTAAAAAAAGGTGGACGTATCACCCCGGCAGTGGCAGCATTAGGAACAGCACTGCGCTTAAAGCCGGTTCTTCAGATACAGGGAGAGAGGTTAGATGCCTTTACGGTCGCAAAGACCAGTAAGCGCGGCATTTCCAAAATGTTAGATGCAATGCAGGATGATATCGAGAAACGTTTTGGTGGTATCGAAAATGTCCATATGGAGGTTGCACATACATGCAATGAAGAGGCAGCGGCACAGTTTTGTGATCTGATCAGGGAACGTTTTGGTGACGTAGGCGAGATCATGACAGATCCATTGTCACTTAGTGTATCGTGTCACATTGGTCCAAAGGCATTAGCGATCGCCTGCACGAAAAAGTTATCAGTATAAACAAACATATAAGGGCTGTTATGCGTTACACGTGTGACAGCTTTTGCACTTTTACATTGGAATAGGAGGACAGGAATGAACTACATACAGCAATTAGGACAAAATGCAGCGAGAGCCAAAAAGCAGATTGCCGGCTGCCCGACAGGGGAAAAGAATCGTATTTTAACAGAGATTGCAGCAATTTTACGTGCCAATGCATCAGAAATTCTGAAGGCAAATGAACAGGACATTGCACAGGCAAAGAGCAATGGAATATCGGATACGATGATTGACAGATTGCGTTTGACGATGGAGCGTATCGATGGTATTGCCGATGCATGCCTTAAGTTGACTGATTTAGAAGATCCGGTAGGTGAGGTGATCGAAGGATCAACCAGACCAAACGGCATGAAGATCACTAAAATCAGAGTACCGATGGGGGTTATTGGTATTATATTTGAGTCCAGACCAAATGTTACGGTAGATGCTGCTGCCTTATGTATTAAAAGTGGTAATGCAGCTATTCTTCGAGGAGGCAAGGAAGCATTTCATTCCAATTGCAAGTTAATGGAACTGATGCGCGAGGCTGTAGCTAAATGCGGCTACGACAAAGACATGATTCAATTAGTGGAAGATACATCTAGAGAAGTATCTACGCAAATGATGCGTGCTAATGACAGCATTGATGTGCTGATTCCACGTGGAGGTGCCGGGCTGATCCAGGCAGTTGTACAGAATGCAACGGTTCCCGTGATCGAGACGGGAACAGGCAACTGTCATATATATGTTGATGAGACGGCAGATCTTGCAATGGCAGTGCAGATCACTGACAATGGCAAGACACAGCGCCCAAGCGTATGTAACGCATTAGAAACCTGTTTGGTGCATGAGGCAGTAGCAGAGCAGTTTCTGCCGATGCTGCAGCAAAAGCTGGAAGAGCATCAGGTGGAGATCCGCGGCTGTGAGAGAACAAGACAGATTTTGGGAGACAGTGTTATCCCGGCAACCGAAGAAGATTATGCAACGGAATTTTTGGACTATATTATCTCCATCCGCGTTGTAAGTTCTGTGGATGAGGCAATACAACATATTTCCAAATATTCTACAGGTCATTCGGAGTGTATTATCACGGAAAGCTATCGTAATGCGGAAAAATTCCAAAAGGAAGTGGATTCTGCATGTGTATATGTCAATTGCTCGACAAGATTTACCGATGGTGGAGAATTTGGTTTGGGTGCAGAAATTGGAATCTCGACGCAGAAACTGCATGCGAGAGGACCAATGGGACTGCGGGAAATGACAACAATGAAGTATCTGATCTGTGGAGATGGACAGATTCGATAATGGAGACGTCATACAAAAAGGAGAGACAGCGATGGGATTACAGACAACAATGTATGGTGATCGTCTGCAGATCGTACTGCTTGGCAAGACGAATGCAGGAAAATCAAGTTTGATCAATGAGATTACAGGACAGCCGCTTGCAATCGTTTCTGATACGAAGGGAACAACAACGGATCCGGTGTCGAAGGCGATGGAAATTTTGCCGGTGGGGCCGTGTCTTCTGACCGACACACCGGGACTTGATGATGAAGGTGAGCTCGGAAGAAAACGTGTGGAGAAGACCAAGGAAGTGTTGCGGCGTGCAGACGTTGCAGTGCTTGTAGTAAATATTGCACAACTGGCAGAGGAGGAAGAATTTTCCGGGCAGCTGCCACGGTTAGAGCAGGATATGCTCACTTGGTTGGAAGAACGTAAGGTGCCGTCAATTATTGTGCTGCATCAGGCAGATCAATTACCTGTACAGGAAGCAGAGCAGATCAGACATCAGACACAGGGAAAGTATCCCGGCCATGCTGTTGTATTGACAAGTGTGGTAAGGAAGCAGGGAATCGAAGAGTTGAAAGATCAATTGGTCGCAGCAGCTCCACAGAAAGACGATGAACTGCATATCGTCAGCGACTTGGTACAGACCGGTGATATGGTGGTATTAGTCGTGCCGATTGATTCTGCGGCACCGAAGGGACGTCTGATCATGCCGCAGCAGCAGACAATACGTGATCTTTTGGATCACCATGCCATTCCGATCGTTACGCAGGTGGAAGAACTTGCCGGTGTGTTGTCTGCGCTAGCAGATAAAGTAAAGCTGGTGATCACAGATTCACAGGCTTTTAAGGAAGTGAATCAGATCGTACCGGCTGATATACCGTTGACATCTTTCTCAATTTTGTTTGCCAGACACAAGGGGAATCTGCAGCAGCTGATGGAGGGTGTCCGGATGGTAGAACAGTTACGGGATGGCGATAAAGTGTTAATTGCGGAAGGGTGTACGCATAGACGTCAGTGCGATGATATTGGTACGGTCAAAATACCGAATTGGTTGAGAACACATACAGGGTGTAAGCTTGATATTGAGACTTGCAGTGGCAGCAGCTTTCCGGCAGACTTATCTTCATATGCCATGGTGATCCATTGCGGAGGCTGTACGCTTCATGAAAAAGAGATGAAACATCGTATTTTTATGGCAAAGGAACAAAAGGTGCCGATTGTAAACTATGGAATATTTATTGCTTATATTAACGGCATTGTGCAGCGTTCCACAGAGCTTTTTCGTGATAAGTAAGGTGAGGATCCTTCCTAAAAAGTGGGTTATAAGGTTATCAATGATAAAGTGAGGGATATATGCAAAAAAAGACAAAATTAATCGGAAACATTATATTTATGCTGTTGTTGCTGGGAGCAACCATGTATTTGCTGTTAAAAGATCAGGATCTTCCGGAGATCCGACGACTGCTGCAGGGGGCATCGGGAAGCATGATATTATTTGCTGTGTTGTGTGCGGTCATGTATTTGATCTTGGAATCCACGTCCTTGATCGTTATATTGCGCTCGCTTGGAGAGCGTATGCATTTTTTTCCGTCGCTGCGGTATTCTTTTATCGGATTTTTGTTTAATGCATTGACACCGTCAGCCAGCGGTGGGCAGCCCATGATGGTATTGTATATGAAAGCTGACGGCATCAATATGGGTGCATCTTCGGTGGCAATGTTATTTTGGACGATTATTTACAAGATCGCATTGGTGATCGTGGAAGCGATCGTGGTGCTGTTTTACCATCCGTTTATGGTAAAGACACTGGGACATTATCAATGGTTGTTCTGGGTTGGGATGGCAGTTAATGTTGTTTCGATCGTATTGTATGGAATTATTGTATTTTCCAAAAATGGAGCACGCTATATTGTTCGGTTTGCAACGTGGCTGCTTCATAAAGTGCGTTTGGTAAAACGCAGAGAACGCTTGGAAAAGAAATTGGATCATATGCTGGAAGCCTATGAAGAGGGTGCCCTATATATGCGTACTCATTGGGGAACTGCCGGGATCGTGTTAGTGATCACATTAGCACAGCGTCTGGTCTACTTTTTGGTCACATGGTTTATTTATCTGGCACTTGGACTATCCGGAAGCACGGTGATCGAAGTGATCATTCTGCAGAGTTTTATCTCTGTGTGTATTGATATTCTGCCGGTTCCGGGCGGCGTTGGAGCGAATGAGGGATTTAGCGTGGTGATGTTTCGAACGATCATGCAGAATCAATACGTTTATCCGGCAATGCTATTAAGCCGTGGCGTCAGTTTTTATGCATTGGTGATCATTAGTGCTCTGATCACGATCGGTACGCAGATTTCCTTGGTATACCGGAGTCACAAGCAAAAGTAGGCACGTGGGATCATTGTTGTTACGATGGAGGAACGAATGGATATTTCAGCAAATCGGATTGGATGTGTTGTGCTCGAAGGTGGCACGGATGAGATCATTGAAAAAAAATCGAGATTTATTGCACAGGTATTTCCCGTTCAGACAGAACAGGAGGCGATGCAGATCATTGAGCAGACCAAAAAGAAATATTGGGATGCCAGACATAATTGCTATGCTTTCATACTTGGCGAACATGGGGAAGTCAGCCGTTGTACAGATGATGGCGAACCGTCAGGAACTGCGGGCAGACCTATTTTGGAAGTGTTACATGGAGCGGGCGTGCATGATATTTTAGTGATCGTGACACGCTATTTTGGCGGTACGCTGCTCGGTACCGGTGGACTGGTGCGTGCCTATTCACAGGCGGCGCAGGCGGGGCTTGCGGCGAGTACGATCATAGATAAACTGATGGGATATCGGTTGGAGATCCGCACAGATTATAATGGGATTGGGAAATTACAGTATATTTTTGGGCAGATGGGATTACCGCTGATGGATACGGTTTATGCGGAAGATGTAGTTGTAACAGTTGCTGTGCCGGATAGTGACAAAGACAGTTTGATCAATAAAGTGACAGAAGCGACTGCCGGGCAGGCACAGATCAGCGGACAAGAAGAACATATTTATTTTGGCGTGCGTGACGGCGAGGTGCTGCTATTTGATTAGAATGTGATAGATAGCCTTTGATAGGAATTATATTTCTGTCCGATCAGGGCAGGAATGGTTTCGGGATAGCAATATCGTTATGTAGGCGCTTGGAGGAAGAACATGGATTTATTTGAATATATGAGAGAACAGACAAAGGAACAGGAATCCCCACTTGCCTCTCGTCTTCGTCCAACGACTTTGGAGGAAGTTGTCGGACAGGAGCATATTATCGGTAAGGGAAAGCTGTTATATCGTGCGATCAAGGCAGACAAACTGAGTTCTATTATATTTTATGGACCGCCGGGTACCGGGAAGACAACACTTGCCAAGGTGATCGCCAATACGACGAGTGCAGAATTTTTGCAGATCAATGCAACATCCGCTGGCAAAAAAGATATGGAACAAGTTGTAAAACAGGCACAGGATAATGCAGGAATGTATCAAAAGCGCACGATTTTGTTTGTAGACGAGATTCATCGTTTTAATAAGAGTCAGCAGGACTATCTGCTCCCTTTTGTGGAGGATGGAACGATCATCTTGATCGGAGCTACGACAGAAAATCCGTATTTCGAAGTAAACGGCGCTTTGCTGTCGCGGTCGATCATTTTTGAGCTGCATTCGCTGCAGACGGATGACATAAAGCGGATTTTACGGCGTGCGGTAGAGGATACAGAGCGTGGTATGGGCAGTTATAAGGTGCGATTGACAGAAGATGCACTGGACTTTTTGGCAGATATGGCAGATGGAGATGCCAGAGCTGCATTGAATGCGATAGAGCTGGCTGTGTTGACAACAGAGCGTGGAGAAGACGGCCTTATTACGATCACACTTGACGTGGCGCAGGAATGTATTCAGAAGCGTGCGGTGCGATATGATAAATCCGGTGATAACCATTATGATACGATCTCAGCGTTTATTAAAAGTATGCGTGGTTCTGATCCGGATGCGGCGGTTTATTATCTCGCAAGAATGTTAAATGCAGGGGAAGATATCAAATTTATTGCCCGACGCATTATTATCTGTGCAGCAGAAGATGTTTCTAATGCAGATCCCATGGCTTTGGTAGTTGCTGTAAGTGCTTCGCAGGCGGTAGAACGGATCGGAATGCCGGAGGCGCAGATCATTTTAGCGCAGGCAGCGACATATGTAGCAAGTGCGCCAAAGAGCAATTCTGCAGTAACGGCGATCAGTGAGGCAATGGATTGTGTTCAGCATACGAAAATTTCCGGAATCCCACCCTATTTGCAGGATGCACATTATGGCGGTGCCGGTAAATTAGGACACGGAATCGGATATCAGTATGCACATGATTATTCAAAACATTATGCAAAACAGCAGTATTTGCCGGATGAGATAGCGGATCGAACCTTTTACCATCCGGTCGATCACGGGTATGAGCTCAAGATTCGGCAGTATTTTGCATGGATTCATGGAGAGGAGACCAAAGAATGAAACGTGAAAAGGTATTTCGAACAATAAAAAGAGTAATGGCGATCCTTGGAATTATATTGATCGTGCTTATGTATGCGGCGACATTTATTGCGGCTGTCTTTGTGAAAAAATATACAGTTCGTTTGTTTTTGGCAAGCATGATCATGACGATGGTCGTGCCGCTGCTTCTGTATGCATATCAGATGACAATGAAAATTTTTCTGCATTTGAACGATCCGGATCCGGAACTGCCGGCGGACAATCAAAAGGGATTTGCAGAGGCAGCAGATGTAAATCATTCTCATTCTTCACAGTCAAAATAATAACGATTTCTGACGATATTATGACAATGGCCCTGAATGCGTTCTTTTTGGCGGCAAATTGTGTTATTATAATAGCTGCGCATAATTTTAGCGCACAATGAAGTTTCGAAGAATCACCGAAGCTGATAGAGGAAGGAATAAGACAATGAGCAATCGACCTGTAAGGACTGCTTCCGACCGTAAAAAGATTAGAAGAGAACGTTATGACAAAAGTATCGGGAAATGGATCCCGAGATATGCGATATTTAGCGTTATTTTTTGCTTTGTGTTTAATTCACTGATCTATTCCGGAACGCAGTTTTTGATGCGCAATGCAAAACATTATGATCTGACATTATGGATTGATAGGCAGATTCCATATGAACCGGACTGGATCTGGATTTATTTGGGGTGCTTTGCATTTTGGGCGATCAATTACGTATTGATCACCGGTCTTGGCAAAGAGGAGTGGTATCGCTTTGCAGTGGGAGATTATCTGTCGCGTATTATTTGCGGTGTTTTTTTCGTTATTTTACCGACAACGAATATCAGGCCTTCTGAGGTTGGAACCGGACTAAGCGGTGTCCTTATGTCGTTTATGCAGGGAATTGATGCGCCGACGAACCTTTTTCCATCAATTCATTGTCTTGTTAGTTGGTTTTGCTTTGCGGCAATTCGCGGTAATAATAAGATTCCAAAATGGTATCGCATGCTTTCCGGTGTATTTGCAGTGCTTGTCTGTGCATCCACACAGTTTACCAAACAACATTATCTGATCGATGTGTTGGGGGCAGTGGTGATCAGTGAAGGTTGTTTGTATTTTGGAAGACACACGGAATGTTATCAATTGGTTCAGCATATTTTTGAACGCCTGGATCATAAAATATTTGGAGAAAGCGAGGTGATCACCGAAGATGACAGCTCTAAAAATTAATAAAAAGGTGGTCTTAGAAGCTGTGTTTCTGATCGGGATCATTGCACTTACGTTATATTCTATCTTTCATGAGCAAGACCCGGCTGCGATATGGGCTTGCCTTAGAGGGGCAGATATACGTTACCTGATCGGCAGTATCTTTTTAGTGCTGGCGTTTGTATTAGGAGAATCCGTTATTTTATGGTGGCTGTTTCGAACGTCCGGACAAAAGGCGAAGGCATCACATTGTTGTCTGTATTCTTTTGTCGGATTTTTCTTCAGTGCGATCACACCGTCGGCTTCCGGTGGGCAGCCGATGCAGTTATACTTTATGAAAAAAGATAAGCTGCCATTATCTGTTTCTACACTTATCCTGTTGATCGTAACGATCACCTATAAGATGGTGTTGGTAGTTTTAGGATTGGCGGTGCTGGTGATCCGACCACCGGTAGTGATGCACTATTTGAATCCCATTTTGTTTTGGTGTTATTTAGGGATCATCTTAAATGTGATCTGTGTCTGGGTAATGTTAGCGTTAGTTTTTCATCCTGACTGGATGCATCGAATGGTGGCAGCGATGATCGACCTTGTTACCCGGATTTTTCATTGGAAACGGGGGATTAAACTACGAGAAAGACTGGATGGTGCGATGGAAAAATACAGCCAGGCAGCAGCATTTTTTAAGTCTCATAAGATTATTGTGCTACAGGTACTTGTTATCACATTCCTTCAACGTGGATGTTTGTTTTTGGTGACTGTAGCAGCGTGTCGAAGCTTAGGGGTAACTGCGGGAAGTATAGGACTGATCGTATTATTACAGGGAATGATATCGGTTGCGGTAGATATGCTTCCGTTTCCTGGAGGAGTAGGAATATCAGAGGCATTGTTCTTAAGAATATTTACACCATTATGTGGAGGAACTTTGGCACTTCCGGTATTGATCGTTAGTCGAGGAATAAGTTATTATACGCAGCTTGCAATTTGTGGTATAATGTCAATATTCGCTTACATTAAAATTGGCCGATAGCTCTTTAGAGAGAAGATGGCAATGGCGGCTCAAACCATGTGGGCTGTCGATAACTTGGAGGATTAGAGTGTTATGAAAAAGATACGTTTGATAGGAGTATATGATTATACGGTTGTTTTGACCTATATTAGTTTGGTCATTACATTGGTTGGTATTTCACTTGCGATAGAAGGCAGTTTTCGCTCCGCTGTTTTTTGCCTGGCGTTGTCCGGCTTATGTGATATGTTCGATGGCAAGATTGCGCGAAGCAAAAAGAATCGTACAGACCGGGAAAAGATGTTTGGTGTGCAGATCGATTCTCTGTGCGACTGCGTCTGTTTTGGCGTGTTTCCGGCAATGATCTGTTATCTGATGGGAGTGCGTGGTGCACTTGGCTGGTTTTGTATCGGATATTATACAATTTGTGGAGTGATCCGACTGGCATTTTTTAATGTATTGGAAATTGAACGCCAGCAAAACGAGGACGGTGCCAACCATTATTATCATGGGCTGCCGATCACGACGGTTGCCATTGTACTTCCATTGATCTTTGTTGTACAGATGGTGTTAAACAATACGACATTTTTGGTACTGTTACATGTAATGCTGTTGACAGTAGGTACGTTGTTTGTCGTAGATTTTAAGCTGCGCAAGCCGGGCAATCTGGTCTTGACAGGAATTGTTGTTGTCGTTGCAATTGCAGTGTTGTTGGTGATCTTTAATTCCAAGATGATGGTACCGAAAATGCATTTTCCACGTACTTCTTTTTGGAAATGGATAACAGAATATTTTATTATGGGCTGATCATAGTATGGATTGATTAGAGTATAGACTTATTGTAAGGGAGGATTCGTGTGATGCGTTATAAAGACCGGACAGGCAAGGAAGTCTGTGCGAACGGGCAGCAGGATGCTTTATTGCAAAAATTGTATGGAACAGCACTGGGGCGCAAGCTGCTGTCAGTGTTAGTTCAGCCTGTTGTTTCAAAAATTGCAGGGCGATTTATGGACTCCGGCTTGTCTGCTGTATTGGTTTCCCCATTTGTTCAGAAAAATCATATCGACTTGTCACAATATGAAAAACAGGAATTTACCAGTTATAATGATTTCTTTACACGGAAGATTTGTCCGGGCAGCAGACCGTTTGCAGAGGCGGCAGAGGCGTTTACCGCACCGTGTGACAGTAAACTTTCGGTGTATCCGATTACAGCAGAAGCGCGGTTTTGCATCAAAGATACACAGTATACAATGGAAACTCTGACAAGAAGTAAGAGAGTTGCCAAAGAATATGAGGGGGGTATACTGTGCGTATTTCGTTTGACGGTGGATGATTATCATCGATATGCCTTTGTGGATGATGGAGAAGTTTCCAGAGAGTTTCATATTCCGGGAGTATATCATACCGTGAATCCTGTGGCAGGAGAACATTATCCGATCTATAAAGAAAATACCCGAGAGTTTTGTATTCAAAAGAGCAGACATTTTGGCCATTTATTGTTGATGGAAGTGGGGGCATTGCTTGTTGGCAGAATTGTGAACCATGACGTCGAGCAAACGGTATCTCGCGGGGAAGAAAAAGGATATTTTGAATTTGGCGGCTCCACGGTCATTGTAGCGGTACAAGCAGGTCAGGTACGCATAGATGAGGATATTTGGCAAAATAGTGCAGACGGGATTGAGACGGTTGTTAAACAGGGGGAAAAGATTGGAACCGGTCTAAAAGCCTGAATTGGCAGGGGTTGTGTAGTTTACCGGATGCGTAGAATTGCAACAGGGGTTGTGCAGTATACCGGATGTGAAGGATGGCAATAGGATTAAGAGGAGAATATTGTTGAGAACACCGATTTGTGATTTTGTAGAAGATTATCAAAATAGGAAGTGCAGCAGATTACACATGCCCGGTCATAAAGGGCATGTGTTTTTGGGTTGCGAACCGAAAGATATTACAGAGGTACAGGGAGCAGATGTATTACATGCAGCAGAAGGAATCATTCGAGAAAGTCAGCAGAATGCCGCAATGTTGTTTAACACAGGACACACTTTTTATTCGACGGAGGGATCTTCGCTGTGCATTAAAGTTATGATCGATGCGTTGCTGCAGAGGGCAAAACGCACCGGGCGCTGGCAGCGGACAATGCGGCCGACAATATTGGCGGCTCGTAATGTTCACCGGGCAATGATCGATGCGTGTGCATTGCTGGATGTGGATATTATATTTTTGCAGGGAGAAGACTCCCATCTATGTACGGCTGCCGTATCACCTCAAAGACTGAGGCAGACATTACAGGAACTATGTGGTAATGTGATAGGTGTGTATATAACCTCGCCGGATTATTTGGGAAATATTCAGGATATTAGCGGTCTGTCCGGAGTGTGCAGGGAATACGATCTGCCTTTGGCAGTCGATAATGCGCATGGTGCATATTTGAATTTTTTGCAGGAACCATTGCATCCTATGCAGCTTGGAGCTGATATATGCTGTGATTCAGCACACAAAACGCTTCCGGTGTTGACCGGGGGAGCATATTTACACATTGCGAAACAGGCGTCCGATTTTTCAATTGAACGGATACCGCGGGCGATGGCACTGTTTGGCTCGACCAGCCCATCGTATCTGATATTACAGTCTTTGGATTATTGTAATCATTACTTGGCAGACGATTATCCGGAGCGGCTACAGTCGTTTGTTAAACGTTTTCAGCAATGTAGAGAAACGCTGAGACAGTGTGGATTTGCGTTAACCGGGCAGGAGCCGCTTAAGCTGACCATTTGTGCAGCAGCTATGTGTTTGGATGGAGAAAGGCTTGCTGAGCAGATGAGAAAAGCGCAGATAGAGTGTGAATATGCAGATCATCAGTATGTGGTATTGATGGGGACACCGGAAAATACAGAACAAGATCTGGCGCGTATCGAACACTTTGCACAGACGTTTGATAGAATGCAGAAAGTCGAGTTGAGGCAGCAGATGCCAGAACATTTGGGACGGTATTTGCATCCGCCATGTGAAGAAAACGCTAAGGAGACAGTGCCTGAGGCAGCGACAAGGATCAGCACTCCTGCATTACGAGCCTGTACAATACGAGAGGCGGTAATGGCAGAATGTGAAGAAATCGCAGTATCGCAGGCAGAAGGACGTATTTGCGGAGCAGAGACGGTGTCGTGTCCGCCGGCAGTACCGATTGCCGTGTGTGGAGAAATCATTACGCAGAACATGATTCAGCAGTTTGAGGAATACAACATTACAAAAGTGTCAGTGCTTGTCAAAGAATAATGCATTTGCTATACTCGAAATGGCATGGTAAACCGTGCTTAGAGATGAACTGCTGATAATGGGATGGATTGGAGGAAATTATGGGAATCGAAAAAGAAAATTATGGTGTAACAAAAGAGGGGAAACAGGTCACAAAATATACATTGACCAATGGACAGGGAGCCAGTGTTTCGTTTTTGGATTATGGTGCAGTGATCCAAAGCATTATTGTACCGGATAAGGATGGAAAATTAGAGGATGTAGTACTGGGCTATGATACATTAAGTGGCTATGAGAGCAATGTGCCGAGTTTTGGATCGCCGGTAGGACGTTGTGCAAACCGTATTTCAAACGCTTGCTTTGTATTAAACGGTAAAGAGTATCCATTGGATAATAATGATGCTACAAACTGTTTGCATGGCGGTTTCTTACGTTACAACTATTTGATGTATGATGCAGAATGTGCGACAAGTCAGGATGATGCAAGTGTATCATTTTCAAGAGTTAGTCCGGATGGCGAGCAGGGATTTCCGGGGAATCTGACACTTACGATCACATATACTTGGAATGATGCCAACGAGTTAATGATTGAATATAATGCGGTGAGTGATGCCGATACAATATTAAATATCACCAATCACAGTTATTTTAATATTGGTTGTGGTGGACAGGCTGCCGGAGATGTGTTGGGTGCACAGGTGCAGATTGCTTCAGCAAAATATACACCGATCAATGAAAAACGACTGCCAACGGGAGAAATTTGTGATGTTGCAGGAACAGCAATGGATTTTAGAGAGTTTCATGACATTGGTTCCAGAATCGGTGAAGATGATGCAAATGCTCAGACAGTATCCGGATATGATCACAATTATATTTTACCGGGCAATCCGGGCGAGATCTGCTATGCAGCTGCTGTGAGAGATCCGGAAAGTAGACGTATTGTGGAAGTGTTTACAGATATGCCGGGTGTACAGTTGTATACGGCGAAAGAGCTTGTAGAACAAGGTGGAAAAGGTGGCATTACCTATGGAAATTTCGGTGGTTTATGCTTTGAAACACAGCAGTACCCAAATGGAATAAATGAGCCGAAATTCCCATCACCGATCCTTAAAGCAGGGGAAACCTTTGAATCAACGACAGTGTTCCGATTTGGAATTTATTAGTTGAAGCACGTATTTTTGGAATTTATTCATTGATTTGTGCTTTTTGGAAGCTACCGGTTGAAGTGTACATTTTTAGCATTTATTAGATGAATTGCGTATTTTTAGAAATCTGTTTGTGGGGTGTGCATTAAATATGTGTTTAAAATGGGAGGGGGACTTGGCGGAGGGAGATCTGCCAAGTCCCGTTAATGAAAATGATTATGAAAAAAGTAAGTAATGTAATCAACTTACAGGTAATAAGTTACCGAAAAACTGTGTGCGGTTTGTGGTAAAAGTATGAACATTTTGTGAAAACGTTCATATAAATAATTAAAACTTTCCATACCGGAAATCACTGTCAAAACCACATATTGCTTATTATGTCGGAAAATAATAGCTATTTTGCAGCCGACAAAGTGAATTGTCCTGCCATCAAGAAAACTAAGACAATTGCCGCAGAATGCAGAGTTTTTACGTGATTTCTTATTTTGTTAAGTCTCTGATGAATACATGCCTG
>ERZ859980.94-NODE-94-length-62166-cov-2.364267_pt1 | contig 62166 bp, 56 predicted proteins | sample MGYA00509984_ERZ859980 | MGnify/ENA primary metagenome ERZ859980 (study PRJEB30046, sample SAMN00715173) | human gut metagenome | study: EMG produced TPA metagenomics assembly of the A metagenome-wide association study of gut microbiota in type 2... | reverse complement strand
TTCCGGCTTACCACTTAAGATCTTATCAATCTGACCCTGCCCGATGATAGAATAACCTTCCTTACCAATACCGGTATCTAACAGTAATTCCTGAATATCCCGCAAACGACACGAAGCACCGTTGAGCAGGTACTCGCTTTCACCGGATCGGTATACCCGTCGAGCAATCTTTACCTCTTCATACGGCACTTTCAACTTGTGATCTTCATTATTGATCGTGATTGCCACATACGCAAAGCCCTGTGGCTTACGAAGCTGTGTTCCGGCAAAAATGACATCTTCCATCTTCGCCCCACGAAGCTGTTTGGCACTCTGTTCACCAAGCACCCATCTGACAGCATCTGCCACGTTACTCTTACCACTGCCATTTGGTCCAACGATAGCAGTGATTCCGTTATGGAATTCAAATACTAATTTATTGGCAAACGACTTAAAGCCATGTACCTCCAAACTTTTTAAATACATCCCTTACCTCATTTCTCCCGCAAAGCAAGAATTGCCTCATACGCTGCCGACTGCTCTGCTTTTTTCTTTGTTCTTCCTGTCCCGACCGCTATCTTTTTACCGTTGATCATCACAGCAACCTCAAATGATTTACAGTGATCCGGTCCGGTTTCTTTCACCAGCTGATATGCCAATGCAAGATGTCTTCCCTGCACAATCTCCTGCAGGATCGTTTTGCTGTCATAAAACAACTTTTTGTTCTCGATATCACGCAGCACAAATGCCTCGACATACTCTTTTGCTCTGGCAAATCCTCCATCCAGATAAACAGCACCGATCGTAGCCTCCATGGCATCTGACAAAATAGAATCCCGCTCTCTGCCCCCGGTGCGATCCTCTCCTTTACCCAAAAGCAGATAATCACCCAAAGAAATTTCTCGCGCACAAGCTGCCAGCGTCGGTTCACAGACATAACTTGCCCGTATCCTTGTAAGATCTCCCTCTGGTTTCTGCGGATTTTCCTTAAAAATATACTCGCTGGAGATCAACTCTAATACAGCGTCCCCCAAAAACTCCAAACGCTCATTGCATTTATATTTTTTCAGTCGTTTTTCATTTGAATACGAACTGTGAGTCAATGCCGTCACCAACAGATACGGATTTTCAAACGTGTATCCAATCTTTTTTTCAAACTCAATTATCTTTTCCTGTCTCACTGTTCATCATACTCCTTTTTATGCAGGTATCATCACAAGATTGCACAGATCCTGTACCGTCTTCACCTGATACACCGCTTCTTCCTCTAAAATAACATCAAACGTGTCTTCCATTCCCATAATGATCTGAAAAACTTCCAGAGAATCCACTCCCAGATCCTCCACCAGCCGCGCTTTGGCATAAATCTGCTCCGAGTCTTTGCCCAGAACTTCTGCAATGATCATCTGCAGCTTTTCAAACTCCATAAGAAACACTCATTCCTTTCCCATCTCATACTATTCGCTAATCTTCCTGCTTTACTGCAAGATTCTCTTTGATCTTTTCATTGATCTGCTCTTCGGTAAACTGCACACACTGCAAAATGCCCATTTTGACATCTTTCGCATTGGAGCTGCCATGCGTTTTAACAACTAATCCTCTCAAGCCAAGCAATGGTGCTCCACCATGATCATCCGTGTTAAACTCTTTCATTGTCTTTTTCAATGCTGGCTTGATCAACAATGCCCCTATCTTACTGCGAAGTGTAGACATGAGCCCCTGCTTCACCTTAGAAAGCAGCGTCCCTGCCAATCCCTCGTATAATTTCAAAATAACATTGCCAACAAATGCCTCACATACAATAACATCGGCATCACCCTTCGGAATGTCTCTTGCTTCAATACTTCCGGTAAAATTAATATCTTTACATTCTTTCAATAAAGGATATGTTTCTTTCACCAATTGGTTTCCTTTTTCTTCTTCTGCGCCAATATTTACAATAGCAACTTTAGGATTGTCTACTCCAACAACGTGTTTCATATATATGGATCCCATCTGTGCAAACTGCACCAAATGAGAAGCTCTGGCATCTACATTTGCTCCACAATCGATCAGCAATGCCGGTCCTTTGGCCGTTGGGATCAATGGCGCTAACGGTGCTCGTTCAATACCTTTGATCCTTCCAACGATCATCTGACCACCAACTAATATAGCACCGGTGCTTCCTGCTGATACAAATGCATCTGCCTCGCCTTTTTTAACGAGTTTCATGCCAACTACGATGGAAGAATCCTTCTTTTTGCGAACTGCCATCACCGGTGGCTCGTCAAATCCGATCACTTCCTCTGCATGAACGATCTCTATGCGCTCTTTATCATACGTATATTTTGCAAGCTGCTCCTTGATCGCATCCGTTCTACCTACCAATACGATAGAAATATTTGTATTTTCCTGCAATGCTTCTACGGCTCCCTGTACCGGAACCTCTGGTGCGTAATCACCACCCATCGCATCCACAACGATCTTAATCTTAGTCTCCATCTTTCTTCACCATGCCTTTCACTATCCACACTATAAGCGTTTATAAAAAAATGACTTAAAACTTGCAAATCCGATATTGCCGGGCGATATGATCTGTTCTGTACTTCCAACAAACAACAACCCGTCTTTTTTAAGGGATGCATTAAACTTTTGATATATCTCCTTTTTGGCTTCCTCCGTAAAATAAATCATCACATTACGGCAGACGATCAGATCACATTCTTTTGGATATCTATCCTTCAGCAGATTATGTTGACAAAATTTGACACAACGCTTGATCTGATCACTGATCTGATAACTCCGGTCAGAAACCTGTGTAAAATATTTCGACACAAATTCTTTCGGTAGTCCTTTTAAGCTCTTTTCATCATAAATACCCATCTGCGCCTTTTCTAACACTTGTCTGTCAATATCCGTCGCATAAACATGGATCTTATCCAGCGGAATAAACTTTGCTAACAGCATAACAAGTGTATACGGTTCATCTCCTGTCGAGCAGGCAGCACTCCATATATGCAGATCATTGCCAAAGCGCTCAAATAAATACGGAAGCATCTCATCTTCTAACAGCTTCCATTGCTCCGGATTGCGATAGAATTCAGATACATTAATGGTCAAGTATGCCACAAACTCATCCAATCTCACTTTATCTGTCTTTAGCAATCGGATATACTCCTCGTATGATGTAATCTTGCACTTTGTGATCAACGCATCAATGCGTCGTTTCATCTGACGTTCTTTATAACAACTCAGGTCTATCTGGGTCAACCCGAATACCTGTTTCTTAAACAACTCATAATCGCCCATTTCTGACCTCCTTTACATACGCAAATTTCATTCCATACTTTTCGCACAAACGAAAACCCTATACGAAAAAAATCGCCAACCCGTACAAGTACGGATTGGCGAGCGATTACCTACTATTACTCTGCTGGCTCTTCAGCGACATCCTCTTCTTCCTCCGCCTGTGAGTCATTCAATAAAGCCTTGATGCTCAGGCTGATCTTGTGATCTTCGCTATTGAAATCAACAACTTTAGCTTCCACTTCCTGACCAACTTTCAATACATCAGACGGCTTATCAACATGCTCCTTAGAGATCTGAGATACATGCAGTAATGCATCAACACCAGGCTCTAACTCAATGAATGCACCGAAATCAGCCATACGTGCAACTTTACCCTTCACAACAGAACCAACGCTATATTTTCCATCAGCATTTAACCATGGATTCTGATCCTCAAACTTCAGGCTCAATGCAATCTTATCGTCTTTGATGTCTTTAATAAGAACCTTAGTCTTGTCGCCAACGTTGAATACCTTTCTAGGATTTTCAACACGTCCCCAAGACATCTCTGAAATATGAAGAAGTCCGTCTGCTCCGCCAAGATCGATGAATGCACCGAAATCTGTCAAATTCTTAACAACACCTTCTACAGTATCGCCAACATGAATTCTTGCAAAAAGCTCTTCCTGTTTCTTCTTCTTCTCTGCAACCAAAAGCTGCTTTCTATCACCAATGATTCTTCTCTTCTTTGGATTAAACTCGCTGACAACGAACTCAATCTCCTGTCCTGCATACTTAGAAAGATCTTTCTCATAAGTATCAGATACAAGGCTGGCTGGAATAAAGATCTTAGTCTCATCAACGATGACACTCAAGCCACCTGTTAATACATTGACAACCTTAGCTGTAAGTACTTCTTTATTCTCAAATGCTTCACGAATGCGCTCATTACTCTTCTCCATAGCAAGGCGTTTGTATGTTAATAATACCTGTCCCTCACCATCATTCACCTTGAGTACCTTGGCGTTCATTTTGTCGCCTTCTTTCACAACATCTCTTAAGTCGATGCCGGATTGATTACTATACTCATTTCTAGTAATGATACCATCTGCTTTGTAGCCGATGTTAAGAACGATCTCATCTTCCTTAACGCTGATGACTGTCCCTTCTACAACCTCTCCATTGTGGATTGTTACTAATGATGTTTCTTCCAATAACTGTTCAAACTCATTATTCATTTCTGACATATGATTGAACCTCCTTAATAATAGTATTTGGGGTCGAGGCCCCTGCAGTAATACCCACGCTACGAAAAGATTGAAATTGCTTCAAATCCAAGTCATCAAGTGTCTGTATAAAATGTGTGTCCGGACACACATTCTTGCATATTTCATACAGTTTCTGCGTGTTCGAACTATGTTTTCCACCTATCACTATCATTGCGTCGGAGTCACCGGCAATGGCTGCCGCTTCCGTCTGACGCTCTTCGGTAGCGTTGCAAATTGTATTCATAACGTCTATATCATAACTCTTTTTCGAAAAAATATCAACTATATCTTTAAATTTCTTGTAATTAAATGTCGTTTGTGCCACAACACAAAGTTTCCTGGCTGGTTCCTGACTATAATTTTCTGCCTCCGAAACGCTTCCGATCACTGTAGCTGCGCCATTGCACCAGCCATTGATCCCTTCCACTTCCGGATGGTTTGCATTGCCGACAATGACAATACAGCTTCCTTCCTGATATTTTTTCTCAACAATGCGATGGATCTTGCTGACAAAAGGACAGGTCGCATCAACAATGCGAACCTTTTTGTCTTCCAGTTGATGATACACGTCTGCGCTGATGCCATGTGAGCGGATGATCACCGTCGCATCCTCCGCTTTGGAAAGTTCTTCCGGCGTATCGATCACACGCACACCTTTTTGTTCCAGATCCTGCACAACCTGCTCATTGTGAATGATCGGACCAAGCGTATATACTTTCTTTCCCGTCTCCGCTTCCTTATAAACCATTTCCACTGCCCGCTTCACTCCAAAGCAAAAGCCCGCACTCTTAGCCAATGTAACTTTCATACAAATCTTTCAATCCTTTCTATGCCCACAAAGATCCGTTTTGTTCAGGCCTTTTGAACGAGTGATACGATCTTTGTCACTACTTCCTCGATCGTCATATCAGAGGTGTCTAGATAAATAGCATCTTCTGCCTGCTTTAACGGGGCGATCTCACGATTCATATCCTGCTCATCACGTGCAATAATATCCCTTTCGATCTGGGCAAGATCACTTTCCACACCGCGTTCCTTCTGCTCCAAATAACGTCTTTTAGCTCGCTCCGATGCACTGGCTGTAAGATATATCTTAAGCTCTGCATCCGGCAGGACACAAGTTCCAATATCCCGGCCGTCCATGATCACATTGTTAGCTGCCGCAAGTTCCCGCTGTAAATAAAGAAGTTTCTCACGTACAGCAGGATATTTTGAAGTATTAGATGTCATCATGCTAACCTCTTCCGTACGAATAAAGGCATTGACATTTTCACCGTTAAGAAGTACCTGCTGTTCTCCCTCCTGATAAGCAATCGTCACATTGATATGCTCACAGGCCTCTGCAATCTTTTTCTCATCTTTTGCATCAATTTCCCGGCGCAGAAAATACAGCGCCATCGCACGATACATAGCTCCGGTATCTACATAAATGAAATCCAGTTTCTTCGCTGCCATCTTGGCAATAGTACTTTTGCCGGCTCCTGCCGGTCCGTCAATTGCAATATTATACATATCTATCCTCCATTATCATTCAATACACTGATATTCCTGCCAAATACCCGGTTGACCACGCAACCTGAAGATTATACCCTCCAGTCACACTATCTACATCGATCAGCTCTCCGGCGGCAAATAAATGTGAAATTTCCTTTAATTCCATGGTTGCCGGATTGATCGCCTTTACGGAAATGCCTCCTCCGGTAACGATCGCTTCCGGAAAATCCCGCAGCTTTTTGACGGTACAGGTGAGATCTTTGCATAGCTTAACCAGTCTGTGCCGCTCCTGCCTAGTCACCTCATTGACCTGCTTATCCGGCGTGATCTCGGAAAGTTCCACGATAACCGGGATCAATTTTGACGGCAGCAGCTTTCCCAGACTATTTTTAAACATGCTGTTTTTTTGTGCGGCAAAATCACGCTGTAACCGTTCATCTAACTGTTCTTCCGACAAGGCCGGTTTCAAGTCAATATGCAGTTTACAGTCTTTGGCACCTTTACGACCGAGCAGGCTGCTCGCCGACAAGACCAATGGTCCGCTTACACCAAAATGCGTAAACAGCATTTCTCCCTGTTCCTCGTATATTTTATGCGATCCACGTTCCACGCGCAACGACACATTGCGAAGCGATAATCCCTGAAGTCTGATTGGCCACTCTTCTACCGTCTCAACAGGCACTAACGCCGGATAACATGGTTCTAAAGCAACTCCTGCCTGTTTCAGCAGTCGGTGTCCATCACCTGTCGATCCGGTAGAAGGATATGCAAGTCCCCCCGTTGTAAGAATGACATCATCCGCTGTCAGTGTTTCCAATGCACCATGATAACTCTGTACTTTTACACCTTTACAAATATGATCTTCGATCATAAGTCCTGTCATCTTCGTATGCAATCTGACCGTAACATTTCTTCTGCGAAGTGCTTTCTGCAGTGTTTGCAGCACATCGGAAGACTTATCAGACTGCGGAAACACGCGATTGCCGCGCTCTGTCTTTACCGCCAGACCTTCCTGTTCCAAGAAGTCGATCATACGGCTGCTGTCAAAACTATAAAAGGCACTGTACATAAATTTCGGATTGGAGATCACATGATTCAAATGATTCTCTACATCACTGTCATTGGTGATATTACACCGGCCTTTTCCTGTAATAAATAATTTTTTCCCTAATTTTTCATTCTTTTCTATAATGGTTACCTGATGTCCACAGTCTGCTGCCGCAATAGCTGCCATCATACCGGCTGCTCCACCGCCTACAACGATCACCTCACTCAATCTGTTTCATCCTTTCTAATGCAAATTTCATTGCCTCACGGGCTGCCTGCAAGCGCACTTGCCCACGATCACCGTCAAAGCAATATTTTCTGCTCTCTGCGCACCCCCGAAAGCAGGTTCCGATGTAAACGGTTCCTGCCGGTGTCCCATCTTCACCATCTTCCGGTCCTGCATAACCTGTTGTCGTAACAGAAATATCGGCTCCACTGGCCTGCGCTGTTCCAAGCGCCATTTCTTCAGCCACCTGCGCACTTACCACCGTATACTTTTGAATCGTTGTCACGGATACATGAAGCAGTTTTGTTTAACCCGGTCTGCGTACGTAACATATCCCTCTTCAAAGACATTTGATGCACCCGGTACATCTACAATACCCGCTGCGATCAGGCCTCCGGTACATGACTCCGCTGTAGAAATCTTATAACCGTTTTGGATACAATATTCTACTAACTGTACCGCCTCCTCAGATGGTACTCTTATCTCATTACATCTTTCCATCATCCATAACCTTCCAATTTTTGATCAAATAATCCAATAACGATACCACCGTAAGTACCAGTGCTAAATAGATCAATATCTGCTCGATCACAGCAACAACCGGATTGTGTATAGACAAGATCAAGACAATGACCATGATCATCTGTACAACTGTTTTTATCTTGCCCCACCAGCTCGCTGCTATCACGACACCGGCATCCGATGCGACCAGACGAAATCCACTAATGATAAACTCACGGCTTATGATCACAATAACAACCCAAGCCGGAATTCTGTTTAAGGACACCAGACAGATCATCGCCGAAGAAACTAATAATTTATCTGCCAACGGATCCATGAATTTTCCAAAATTGGATACAAGTTTATACTTTCTGGCGATATAACCATCTAAGGTATCCGTCAGACTTGCTACAACAAAAACAACTAATGCAATGTATTTGCTATAAGGGATGGCTGATACAAGCATAAACACAACAAAAAAAGGTATTAAAAATACACGAAGCATCGTAATCTTATTTGGTAAATTCATATTTATCCTCCTTCAATTCTATTCTCTTATTCCTCTATGACCTCTCCAATGAGATCATACTCATCTGCACCGGTAATCTTGACGTTTAAGAAATCTCCCGACATCAGATTCCAATCAGTTGCCACAAATACATACCCGTCCACTTCCGGTGCATCCATATACGTCCTCGTAATATAAACACCATCTTCCGGCAGGGCCCCCTCTACCATTACTTCTAAAGCACGTCCAATCTGCGCCGACGTCTTCTCAAAAGCAATCTTTTGCTGGATCTGCATGATCTCATTCCGCCGTTTTTCTGCAACTTCTTCCGGCACCTGTTCTTCCATTGCGGCTGCCGGTGTATCTTCTTCCCTTGAGTACGTAAATACACCAAGTCGATCGAATCGAAGTTCCTCCACAAATTCTTTCAGCTGTTCGAAATCCTGCTCACTCTCGCCGGGAAATCCCGTGATCAATGTTGTTCTAAGTGCAATATCCGGAATCTCCTGACGCAGATAATGTACCATATCCCGCAGTTCTTTGCTATTGGTACGCCGCCCCATCCGCTTTAATATGCTATCAGAACCGTGCTGGATCGGAATATCCAGATAATGACATACTTTCGGAAGCGTTTTGATCGCATGAACCAGCTCTTTTGTGATTTCCTCCGGATAGCAGTATAAAATGCGGATCCATTTCAGCTCCTCTAATTCCGATAATTTTTCCAAAAGCTCAGGAAGGCTCTTGTGTCCATATAGATCCACACCATATAATGTTGTCTCTTGTGCCACCAAGATCAGCTCTTTGGCTCCGTTTTGAACCAGATGTTCTGCCTGTGCAAGCAGATTCTCCATCGGAACACTGCGATAATGTCCGCGTACTTTCGGGATCACGCAGTACGTACAGCATTTATCACAGCCTTCTGCAATCTTAAGATATGCATAATATCCACCGGACATACTATCTCGATTCGTCAGCGGCGTCGGCAGATAATCAATATTCTGTAATGTCTCAACAACACCCTGATGCTCTTTTAACTCTTCGCGGATCGTTTCCGCGAGATTTTCATACCCCATTGTGCCGACAATAATATCGACTTCCGGTATCTCCGTTTGTATCTCTTTATGGTAACGCTGAGCCAGGCATCCCGCAGCCACAAGCAGCTTACATTTAGCTGTTTCCTTGTAGGACGCCATTTCTAACAATGTATTGATACTTTCTTCCTTGGCATCCCCAATAAAACAGCAGGTATTTACAACAATCACTTCTGCCTCTGTCTCTTCATTCACAAGACGAAAGCCCTGTTCCCGCAGTGAAGTGATCATCATTTCACTGTCCACAAGATTTTTGTCACACCCTAACGACACAAAATAAATTGGTGTTACATTCTGTTGTTCCATTCGTAGTCTCCATTTCTAACAATGTTTTCTCTGTGCAGATTCCACACAATTGTTCATAAGCATTGCGATCGTCATTGGACCAACGCCTCCCGGAACCGGTGTGATCGCCCCTGCAACCGGTTCAACAGAAGCAAAGTCAACATCACCACACAATTTGCCATTTTCATCACGATCCATTCCTACGTCAATGACAGCGGCCCCGTCTTTCACATAAGAAGCATCTACAAACTTCGCCTTGCCGATCGCAACGACTAAAATATCTGCACGCTTGGCAACCGTCTTCAGATCCGGAGTGTGTGAATGACAGATCGTCACCGTTCCATTTTCCCTAAGTAAGAGCATTCCCATCGGTTTACCAACAATATTACTCCGACCGATAATAACACATTCTTTGCCGTCAATCGTTATTCCAGAACGTTTCAAAAGCTGGATGATCCCTGCCGGTGTACAGGAAACAAAGCCCGGCTGCCCAATACTTAGACGTCCTACGCTCTCCGGATGAAAACCATCCACATCTTTGTCCGTCGAAATCGTACGGATCACTTTATCCTCATCAATATGCTTTGGCAGCGGAAGTTGAACTAAAATGCCATCGACATCTTCTTTAGCATTGAGCGATTGTACTAACTCCAAAAGCTCCTGCTCACTGGTCTCTTCCGGCAGTTCATATGCCAAAGAACGAATACCTACATATTCGCAGGCCTTCTTTTTGTTGCCGACATATACAGTAGATGCAGGATCTTTACCAACCTGAATCACGGCCAAAGTTACATCAATTCCTTTTTGTTTCAGAGCAGCAACCTGCTCTTTCACCTCATCTTTGATCTGTGTTGAAATTTTCTTTCCATCAATAATCTGTGCCATATCTTTTTGTCCTCATTTCTGCACACCATGTTATCTATCATATCTGCCGACCGTCCTACACTGCCTGCTGACAGATCTGGAAAAACTGTATTATGTGTGCCTAATACAGCCCTGCTGTCAATGTTGCAATTTTCTATACAGATTAATCCTATACATTAAAGACACTGCCTCCCACAAATTCACGCATCAGTGAATTTTTCGGGATGTCTTCACTGCTGATCCCAATGAAATAATCCAAAAACTTAAGCAGACGCTTTGCCTCAATATACTCCGGTGCATCCTTCGGTATTCCAAAGAGGATTGCTTCTGCATACGGTTTTAAAACAGCAAGCTCATAAATCAGTGCCGAGTTAAACATAACATCCGCCTCTTCCTGAAATGGGAATATATATTGATCTTCCCCGCGGCGTACCGATGGCCACATACCGATCGTGCGAGCGGCCGAAGCGCCTCTTGTTCTGGCATCACGTACCATTCGCCGGATCAATCTGCCATCTGTCGTAGAAATCCGATTATGCTCATCAATGTTGATCTGGGTCAGCGCACTGATGTATATCTTAAACTTACTTTCTTTTGGAAGCGTATAAGATAGTTTATCATTCAAGCCGTGGATCCCCTCGATCACTAATATATCATCCTCACCTAACTGCTTATAATCTCCTTTATATTCTTTTTGACCGGTCACAAAATTAAAAGTCGGCAGTTCGACACGTTTTCCGGCAAGCAGCTCATTCATCTGCTGATTAAACAGTTTAACATCGATTGCTTCAAGACATTCAAAGTTATAATTGCCATTTTCATCTAACGGTGTTTCATCGCGGTCTACAAAATAATTGTCTAATGCGATCGGATGCGGATGCACTCCGAGTGTTCGAAGCTGAATCGACAAGCGATGAGAAAATGATGTCTTACCGGAAGAAGACGGACCTGCGATCATGACAAATTTCTTACTTGGGTCATTGGCGATCTGCTCTGCGATCTGCGCAATCTTTTTCTCCTGAAGTGCTTCCTGTACCAATATAAGTTCTGGCGCACCACCATGCGAGATCACATCATTCAACGCACCTACCGTATCAACATCCACCATCTTGCCCCACGATTTCGCCTCCTGCAAGGTTGCAAACAACTTTGGACTTGGTTTGTGCAATGTTGTTTGATCCGGAGTTTTGCTATTGGGCAGATTCAGCATAAATCCGTTTTCATATGGCTCTAAACTGAAATACTGAAGTACACCGGTACTTGCCGGCATATAACCATAATAATAATCCTCAAATCCATCTAATGTATATATATTTACCTTGGAAACACGACGATATTCAAATAATTTTTTCTTATCCATCATGCCATATTTTTCAAAAATACGCAGTGCTTCGGAAGTATCTACCGACCGTTTCAAAAATGGAATATCTCTATGTACCAGTTCTTTCATATACTGTTCAACCTGCTGCAGCAAAGATTCCGTCACAGGGACACCGCTCACTTCGCAGTAACAGCTATCGCCGATCTGATATTTCACATATACATTTTCCAACGGCTGCCCTTTGCAGACCGCATAAAACGCGCGTAACATCAGTAATGTCACACCACGAACATACGTCTTGTGCCCACTGTCATCTGCCGTCGTCATAAAACATATCTGGACATCCTCACGGATCCGCTTATTTAATTCCACCAATTTACCGCCACGTCTGGCTAGAATGATCGGATATGAATATGCCGATTGTACTTCTTTGGCCACCTGCTCATAGGTAACTCCCTCTTCGTAAGTTTTAGGAATCCTTTTAGCGCCAATGATCACTTCCACTTTAATCTGTTTCCCCATAACAACACCTTTGCCTTTCTGTCACTGACAATGCAGCCTGTTATCTCGGATTCAAAATATCTGAGATAGTCTGCTGTTCCTGAAGAATCTGCCTCTTCGCCGGCTGTGTATCCGGCATTGCCTCCAAAACACGCTGCACCCGCGCAAGCTCTTTTTGCATATATTCCAGAAATACCGGATGTCTCGTTCGCATCAGGTACCCTCCATATATATATTCTTCCTCCGTGAAGTAATGCTCACTGCCCCTCTCACACCGTATGATCGTATAATATTTACCCTGATCAAATACCATCTCTTCCTGTGCGATCACAAAACCCAGATCGTGCAGCGCATGACGTACTTTGTATATCTCTGACTGAGGCGAAAGTACCAGTTCTTTCGCAGACTGTGTTACGTGCGGAAATTCCCGCAAAATACGTTCCATCAAAGCTCCACCGATGCCGCTGATCAATATTGTATCTGCCTCGCCTTCTACAAGCTGCTGCAAACCATCTGACTTACGTAATGCGATCCTGTTATCGAGTCCATACTGATGTATATGTTCTTTCGCACGCATTAACGGTCCATCTGCCACATCCATAGCAATCCCTGCCGATGCAAGCTGATTCATCACCAAATATATAATGGTAAATCCATGGTCACATCCAATATCAGCAACAACACCGCCAGAGTGTACGAGATGCGCCACGGTCTGCAATCGTTTAGATAACTGCATTACTCCAAATAATCCTTTAATTTGCGGCTGCGGCTCGGATGTCTCAATTTGCGCAAAGCTTTCGCTTCGATCTGGCGGATACGCTCTCTGGTCACCTTAAACTCCTTACCAACTTCTTCCAATGTTCTGGCTCTGCCGTCTTCCAAGCCAAAACGAAGTTTGAGCACCTTCTGCTCACGATCCGTCAACGTGCCAAGCACTTCATCCAACTGCTCACGGAGCAACGTAAACGCTGCTGCCTCTGCCGGAACCGGTACATTATCATCCTGAATGAAATCACCCAAATGACTGTCTTCCTCTTCACCGATCGGTGTTTCCAAAGAAACCGGCTCTAAAGAGATCTTCTGAATCTCACGAACACGCTCTACCGGCATGCCCATCTGTTCTGCGATCTCTTCCGGATATGGTTCTCTGCCAAGTTCCTGCAATAACTGACGCTGAACACGTACAAACTTGTTGATCGTCTCTACCATATGAACCGGGATACGGATCGTTCTCGCCTGATCTGCAATCGCACGTGTGATTGCCTGACGGATCCACCAAGTTGCGTACGTACTGAATTTATATCCCTTTTTGTAATCAAACTTTTCTACTGCCTTGATCAGACCAAGATTTCCTTCCTGGATCAGATCCAAAAACAGCATTCCGCGACCAACATAACGCTTTGCAATGCTGACTACGAGACGAAGATTGGCTTCTGCTAACTTCTTCTTAGCCTCCACATCGCCCTCTTCCATACGTTTTGCAAGCTCAACCTCTTCATCCGCAGTAAGAAGCGGAACTTTACCGATCTCTTTCAGATACATACGTACCGGATCCTCAATACTGATACCATCCGGCACAGACAGATCGATATTCTCGATCTCATCATCGTCCGGAACTTCCCCATTATTCTCCAGTTCCAAAATCATATCATCATCGGTATCTTTATCCTCCGAAATCTGTAAAACATCCACATTTTTTTGTTCCAAAAACTCTATGATCTTTTCGATACGCTCCTCTGTCAGATCAATATCCTTAAAAAAATTGTTGATCTCTGCGATCTCTAACACATTTTTCTTACTTTTTGCAAGATCTAACAATGCTCTCATGCGCTCCATAAATTTCTTTGTCTCATCTTCTGTCGCTTTTGCTTCTTTGGCAGATGCCTTCTTCGTCGTTGCGGCAGATGCCTTTTTCGTCTGCTTTTTCTCCGCAGGTTCTTTCGCAGCCGACTGCTTTTTCGTCGTTGTCTTAGCTGCCTTCTCAGACTCCGCTTTTGTCTCTGCCTTAGAAGCAGACGTTTTTTTCGTTGTGCTCGCCTTCTTAGCAGTTTTGGTCTGTTTCTTTTCCTTTGTCTCGGAAACGACTGTCTCCTGCAGCTCCGCCTGTTTCTTTTCTGTTGCCATGTTGTTCCTTCCTTTCTATCTGTGTACCGGGATATCCGGGTTTTTCCATTGTATCTATTGTCTATTCTGATCTCCTGTCAGGGAAATATGCAGTTTTCCCGGAGATTCCAGTTCTTTTTTCTGGCGGACAAGATCCTGAAGCTGTGAAAAATCCGTCAAAGTTCTTGTCTGATGTTCTATACTGCGCTCCTTGATCCGATGGATCAATTCGTTGACCGCCTTTTCTTTTTCACGGTTGTCCATCTTCGCAGATAATGTTGTCTGAAACATTCCTGCCACCATCCGCTGCTCTTCTACATCTTCAAACCGACTGATAATCTGTGCCGGTTCTGCTTGTCCGCGTTCCAGCTGCTCGTATAGCAGCCCCGCCACCTGACGATACGGCTCCTCTAAGAAATCCTCAACATGCACAATGTGTTTAACCTGTTCATAAAGGGCCGGCTGTTCGATCAACCAAGACAAAAACAGCCGATACGTATATGCCATTCCCTCCGGATCCTTGCGGATCGCCTTTCTTCTGCTCTGTTCATGTCGTTCTTCCATGACCTCCCGATAACCTTCCGGCTCCATATTGCTGTAGCGGATCACGAGGGATCTTAAATCTTCCTTCGGAACACTATACTTAGCAGATAACGCCTCCAAATAACTATCCCGTTGCACTTTGTCCTCAAACACCAAAAGTTTACGTGCCATTCCATGCACAAACTTTGTCTTTTCCTCCGGATCACTCAGATTGTGCTGTTTTCGAAGCACATCTACTTCAAAAAAGAAACTGTTCTGTGCTTGTTCCAGACGTTCTTCAAACGCATCACTGCCAAGTCCCTTGATAAACTCATCCGGGTCTTTGTATGGCTCCATATGAACCACACGTCCCGTAATACCTGCACGCCTTAATATCGGTATTGCACGCAGTGCTGCTTTGACTCCCGCCTCGTCACTATCATACGTCAGATAGATTTCATCAGTATATCTTCGAAGCAGATTGGCCTGCTGCTCTGTAAATGCAGTACCTAACGATGCCACTGCACCACTAAATCCTGCCTGATGCAATGCGATCACATCCATATATCCCTCACAAAGAATAAACTTCTTACGTTTGCCCTGCTTTGCATAATTGAGACCAAACAGATTACGGCTCTTGTCAAAAAGTTTTGTTTCAGGAGAATTCAAATATTTCGGCTTGGCATCCCCCATAACTCTTCCTCCAAAACCAATAACCCGGTTATTCACATCCATGATCGGGAACATAACACGGTTCCAAAATTTATCATAAACGCCACGCTCATCCATCTTAAACAATCCGGTCTCACGCAAAATGCGATCATCATACCCTTCATGCCGTAAATAGCGGTAAAGCTCACCGCCGCCCTGTCCGGCATAACCTAAACCGAACCTTAAGATCGTTTCATCGCTAAGCTGTCGTCCCCGCAGATATTCAAGGCCTAATTTACCCTGTGGAGATTTTAGCGTCGCATAATAATATCTTGCCGCCTTGGCATTGATCTCCAATAACGTTGAGCGCAAGTTTTCTTCCTGTTTTTGCTTGGCAGTCATTTCCTGCTTTGGCAAAGTGATCCCTGCCCGCTCTGCCAAGCTTTCCACGCTTCCGGAAACGAATAATTCTCATATTCCATGACAAACGTGATCACATTTCCACCCACACCGCAGCCAAAACATTTATACATCTGTCTCGCCGGGTTCACGGAAAAGGACGGTGATTTCTCACTATGAAACGGACATAGCCCGACATACCCGCTGCCGGAACGCTTCAATCGTACTGACGCGCCTATCACATCAACTATATCATTTGCCGACCGAACCTGTTCGATCTGTTCTTCTGTATATCTGGGCACACCGTTTCCTCCTTTCCGAAATCAAACACTCTATTTGGGTTATTCGACGTCTTTTTCCCATTTCCTTTTTTGCAGGCAAAATATATTTTTCTTTATCGGTGTTCCACACCACGAACCGACCAGGACTTCGGTATCATGATCTCTTTATATAGGTTTACTGAATACCGATCACTCATGCACGCAATAAAATCACAGACCGTACGTTGCGTTGTTTCCCCTTGCCTGATCAATTCCAAAAATTCTTCCGGTAATTTGTCAGAATGATGAATAAAATATTCATATAATTGCTCGATCATATGTACAACTTTGCGCTCTTCGCCCTTGGCGATCGGATTGGTATATACATTAGCAAATAGGAACTTGCGCAATGCATACATTGCTTTCTCAACGTCAGATGACATGCATATCTCATTCTTCCCCTCGCTGTTATGTACGATGTCATGCACCAACGTATTCAGGCGACTGTTGGTCGTATCACCCAAAACATCTGTCAATTCTTTTGGGATCTCCTCTTCCCGTATGATACCGGCTCGGATCGCATCATCTATATCCGAATTGATATACGCAATCTTATCCGATAGGCGAACAATCTTTCCCTCCAATGTCATAGGCATCAGACTTGTCTGATGGTTGAGGATTCCATCTCGTACTTCTGCCGTCAGATTTAAGCCTTTGCCATCTTTTTCCAACCGTTCCACCACGCGAACACTCTGCTCATTGTGATGAAAGCCGCCATATTCCTCAGAGATGCGGTTCAGTGCGCGCTCTCCGGCGTGACCAAAAGGCGTGTGTCCAAGATCATGACCAAGTGCGATCGCCTCTGTCAGATCTTCGTTCAAAAGCAGCGCACGTGCGATCGTCCGCGCATTTTGCGCCACTTCCAACGTATGCGTTAAACGGGTACGATAATGATCTCCCTCCGGAGCCAAAAAGACCTGTGTTTTCTGTTTCAAACGGCGAAATGCCTTACAGTGCAAAATACGGTCACGATCGCGCTGAAAATCCGTTCGGATATCACACTGCGGCTCCTCGTGGTCGCGACCTCCGGACTCATCTGCATAAGATGCAAACGGACCTAATATTTGATGTTCCCGCTCTTCCTGCTTCTGCCGTAAACTTTTTGTCTGTGCCATGGAAATCCCCCTTTTTCAAGTGCTGCGCCTTTTTCTGACCGCCATTGATATTACGCTTGTTCTCCCATATAATAAAAGCCTTTGCTTTCAATTAATTTCACCGGAATGATCTTGCCGATCAAGCAAGTTTCTCCCGGAAAATGCACGACATAATTTTGACTGGTGCGCCCTGTCATAAGAGATGCATCCTGTCCATTCTGTTCTTCAACCAATACCTCCACAACTTTGCCGACATCTTTGCCTGCATGTACTGCGGCAATCTGCTGAACTCGTTCTAACAAACGATCGAAACGTTCTTTAACCACTTCTTCCGGCACCTGATTCTCCATAGTGGCAGCAGGGGTTCCGGTGCGTTTACTATATATAAACGTAAAACGCTATCATACTGAACCTTTTCCACAACATCCATCGTATCCGCAAAATCTTCTTCTGTCTCTCCCGGGAATCCCACAATAATATCTGTCGTAAGGGCAATGTCCGGATTTTTGGCCCGGATCTTATCTACCAGTTCCAAATAGCTTTCCTTGGTATAATGACGATTCATGATCTTTAGCAGACGGCTGCTTCCGGACTGCAGTGGCAAATGTAGATGTTTGCATATTTTATCAGACTGCGACATCACCTCGATCAGCTCATCTGACAGATCCTTCGGATGTGAAGTCATAAAACGGATCCGCTCCAGCCCTTCGATCTGCTCTACCTGACGCAATAACTGTGCAAAACTGATCGGATGCTCTAACGTCTTACCGTAAGAATTTACATTTTGTCCCAGTAACATCACCTCAACAACGCCATCCGCTACCATACCTTTGATCTCTTCGATAATATCTTCCGGTTCGCGGCTGCGCTCACGTCCACGTACATACGGCACAATACAGTAACTGCAAAAATTATTGCATCCAAACATAATATTAACGCCGCCCTTAAAAGAATACTTACGGGAATTTGGCAATTCTTCCACGATCTCCGTTGTATCTTTCCAAATATCAATGATCATTCTCTTGGCATCCTGATCAAACAGTCGCATTGCCAGCAATTCTGCCAACTTAAATATATTATGCGTGCCAAAAATAATATCTACATTGCGATAACTCTTCTTTATGCGCTCAATAACTTCCGGCTCCTGCATCATGCAGCCGCAAAGGATCGTCAGCATGTCCGGATTTTTGGACTTGTAACGTTTTAACTGCCCTAGCCTTCCATATACCTTAAGATTTGCATTTTCACGAACGGTACAGGTATTATACAGCACCAGATCTGCCTGTTCACTATCCGTCTCCTCATATCCGATCGTCTGAAGAATACCTAGGATCTTTTCCGAATCTCTGGCGTTCATCTGACATCCAAATGTTTTAATATTGCATGTGAGCTTTCGCCCTTTTTCCTGCTCTTTCTGCGCAATATGCTGCTGCAGTTTTTTTATAAAATAATACTGTCTGTCCGGTTCTTTTTCCGGTGGCGGTAATGTAAGGTCTGCCGCCTGCACCATAGCATTTATATTGGTATAGTGTTCCATAAGTTAGCTGCTCCTATCTTGAAAAATTCTCTAATCATTTTACTATACCATATATTACATTGTCCGTCAAAGCCGCTAAGAACCGCTTCTATTTCATGAAGAATGATATCGATCCCGGCGCAGTGATAATATTATACTTCCTTTTCCATTTCCTCCTGCTGCTCCTGATAATGCGGAAACATAACTTCCACATGAAACAGATCGCCATCCAAAAAGATCTGAAACGTCCCCTGCATCAGCTCCGTCAGGCTCTTCGCGATAGAAAGCCCCAGACCGCTGCCCTCTGTAGAACGCGAACTGTCTCCACGCACGAAACGTTCCGTAAGCTCTTCCGGTGTAATATTTAGCTTGGCCGCCGACACATTTTTCATAGAGAACACGATTCCTTCTTCCTGCTCCTGCAGTGCAACATACACACGCGTACCCGGCATGGCATATTTTTTTGTATTCATATACAGATTTTCCAAAATACGGTATACCCTTCTTCCGTCTCCCAAAAAGAGCAGCTCCTGATTTGGAATATCGCACTCCAGTTCCAATTTATTTTCTTGGAACAGATCTTCGAACTCACCATTCGTCTGCGTTACAATTTCGCCAAAATCAATGACATCCATCTCTAATTCGATCGCACCACTGGATGCCTTTGATGCCTCGATCAAGTCTTCGATCAATGTTTTTAAGCGCTTACTTTTGCGATCTAAGATTGCAATATATTCCTTCGCCGTTTCATTGGTAAGATTCTGTCTGCCTAACAGATCCACATAATTTATAATAGAAGTAAGCGGCGTCTTAATATCATGTGACACATTGGCAATCAGTTCTGTTTTCATTCGTTCGCTGCGCACACTTTTTTCAACCGCCTCATCCACGCGCATGCCAACACGATTCAAATACTGTACCAGTTTGGTCTGTCGGTAAGAAGCTCCACTTGGTGCCACGATGTGCATTGAAAAATCTCCTTCTGACATCTGCTCTACCTCCCGCAGCAAAATGCGATCCGCCCGCTCCGTGCGCAGATTATGAATCTGTGTTGCAAGTAAGAGAAGCAGCAACACCAAATAAGCCACAAGGCATAGTATCCCTTTCCGCTCCATAAGGACTGTCTTTACTCCTCGGTATTTCTGTACAAATTGGAATACATATACAATCAATACTCCCTGCGCCAATCCTTCCAGTAAAAACAAGGTCAAATATCTCTGTCCGATCGGCAATTCATAAAACAATCTTTTGGCAAATCCCGGAAACTGTCCCAAATGCAGCTTTCCAAATATGATCTCACGGACAAACAGAAACAGAATACTTCCCTCCAAAAAGTTTCCCGCTTTCATTCGTTTTAATAAACTCAAAAAAATTTCTGCAGCCAGACAATTCATTGCCCAAAAGAGAATGGCCGCAATCAAAAAATCCAGCCTTGCCATAGAGCCGTTCCACATTTGCAGCATCCAGTGATATATCTGTACCAAAAATAGGACACATAGAGCCAACAATTCCAACCAGACCTTGTCCACACTGTGTAATACGATCTCCTTATATCCTGCCCGATGCCCTGTACATAAACACATAGCAAATAATAAAATCAGCGTCAAAACAAGAGCAGGCATTAACAGACTGTGCCCGACCTGTGCATAATACGCCTGCTTGTCAGACCAGATATATTGTGTTTCAAAAACATCCGCCACCGTTTTATTACGAACTGCATTTAAATCCAATCCAACGGCAATGCTATAAGACCGACCTTGATATTCTTGTGCGATCTGCATGATCTTTTCCTGAATATTACCGGACATTTCAAACGTATCCTCCGGCAGATTACTCTGTCCGTTATAGTCTCTGTTATTATAATAAGCAAACAGCACATTACTCTTATCCGTCGCCTTATCCACTTTGCCTGCCGTAACCATGCGTTCGACTTGATTCCACCAATTCTCATTATTCGTCAACAGCATACCGGCAGAATCCTGATAGCCATATGCAAAATTGGTCCCCGAAAAGATATAGTGCAATTCCTGATAGGTTTCTACCAAAAACACTGCGTAATCTGTCGCCGTTTCCATAGTTCTCGGAATACGGTGCATTGACCATGGCATTTTGTTGTCCGGAATGTGAGCATACGTGTCTTCCATCTCCTGTTCCAGCAGTTTCTGACACTCTTTTTTGCTATACCGTTTTTCCTCTGTTTCCGTATACGCTTCATATTGCTCGTAAAAATCCAGATATTCTTTGGACCATTTTCCCTGATCATCTTTGGCGTATCTCAATAATTTATTAATAAAATACCATTTCGCATATTTTTCATAATAGGTAATAATATATTTTTCATAGACACTGCTGGCATGAAACTGTATTGGCATCGTATTCAAATGTCCAATCTCAATATCCAGATCTTTCTGATACTGCTTTCCATAATCTTTGGTCAGACTATTTACCAACACCATGTTGGACTCATATTTCAGTGCATCCGCAATCTGCTTTTCTCTTACGCCCACTCCGGAATGATTCGTAAACTGGTAGACTTGTCCATCATCAACAATGACCTTATCTCTTGCAGACAGCGCATACTGTGTCTCGATCGGATAACTGACTCCGGAGGCGCACTTGTCCTGAAAATCGGACATAAAAGAACGCAGTCTGCTCGCATGAAGCCCGGTACTGTTTGCCCGTCGTAACAATTCTTTTAATGTATATTGTTTATGCTCTCCAGAAGATAAAGAGGTCAGCAAAACCGTATCATAATCGATCATGCCATCCGGTGCTATAACGCTTCCAATCTGCATATATTGCTCATACAATCGCAGATAACCATCCATCATCTGCTCGACCTGTTTTTGCGAAACATAAAAATCTTCTTGCTTTTGACCGCCTTCATTCGCATATTCTTTCGTTCCCTCTATGATCATGCCGGCTACCGTCGAAAATCCGATCGCCACCGCTAGTAAAAGTGGCAATATAATATGTACTGCTAGGGACTCGCGCCATTTTCCCATATAGAACCTCATTTCTGCACACAAATTGTAAATCATACTGCAGGTCGTCGTGTGCCAGGACACTACAGCCTTCTACCGTATTACCAGTGATCAATTCTCTGTCTGTGATTGAATCTTATAACCACGTCCCCACACTACTTTGACATAACGTGGATTCTTGGGATCGATCTCAATCTTTTCACGTATATGACGAATATGAACAGCCACAATATTTTTGGTGTCGACCGGAATCTCTCCCCAAATATTTTCATATAATTCTGTCGATGAGTAGGTCGTTCCAGCATTGCGTACCAAAAACAGAAGGATCCGATGCTCTATCGGTGTCAAACGCACCTTTCGACCGTCTACCGTAACATCTGACTCTGATTCATCTACCTCTAATCCACCGATCCGAATCACATTACTGCGCTTATTCTTGCCCTCGCGTATCATCTCGATCCGTCGAAGCTGAGATTCCACACGTGCCACCAACTCTTCCGGATTAAACGGCTTTGTCATGTAATCATCCGCACCGATCTTTAATCCTGTGATCTTATCTTCATCTTCTGATTTTGCCGACAACATAATGATCGGTATATTATATAATTCGCGTATCTTCTTCGTCGCTTCAATTCCATTTACTTCCGGCATCATCACATCCATAATGATCAGATCGATCTGCTGATCAGGATCTAACACACACTGTAACGCTTCTTTACCGCTATATGCCCGCACAATTTCAAATCCGGCATCTGTTAAATACACGCAGATTGCCTGCACAATTTCATGATCGTCATCACATACTAATATTCTCTTCATTCTTCCCTAACCATACCTTTCCGGCCCAATCCTTGAGACTCTATTGAAATGCAAATAATTTGCTAAAGACATTATACAATAAAACCTGTCATTTGTTTATTAAGAATTATTAAGATTCTGATCAAAAAGAGAAAAGCCTGTGTTTTACAATGCATCATACCAGATAACAACAATTTCCTGTTCAGCCGAAAAGGAGCTGTACGCCCGGCGCACAGCTCCTTTTTATTGCAATATATTATATTAGAGAAAAACTTTTTATGAGATCCTATTAATTTTCGCCCTGCAAAGCATCAAATCCAGCCTCACCGGTACGAACCTTTACGACATTTTCAACATCGTATACAAAGATCTTACCATCGCCAATGTTGCCGGTGTAAAGAGCCTTTCTGGCTGCTTCGATAACATCTTCTACCGGAACGGCACTGACGATAACTTCAACTTTCATCTTAGGCAACAGGATAACATCCAATTCTGCACCACGATATCTTGTCGTAATACCCTTCTGTGTACCACATCCAAGAACCTGTGTTACGGTAATACCGCTGACACCAATATTGTTCATGGCAAGCTTCAGATCCTCGAACTTGCTCTGCTGACATACGATAGAGATCTTGGTGATCTTTGGAGCATCGGAATCCTTTGCCTGTGCACTTCTGACAGGGGCTGTCGCTGTCGGCGGAATAACCGGCTCGCGGCCTGTCACCTTGACAACCTCCACTGCCTTGTCGATCGGAACCTCACCCTTCAACATCTCAGCGGATGTTCCTCTAGAGTAGAACATATCGCCGGCTGGCATAAAGTCTGCATAGGAAGATGGCATGCCATGCTCTGTAACATCCAGACCACGAAGCTCTTCTTCCGGTGTAACACGAAGACCAAGAGTTGCTTTGATCACTAAGAAAGCAATAGAAATTGTTACTGCCGTCCAAGCTGCTACAGAAAGGATACCCAAACACTGTAATCCAAGCTGGCCAAATCCACCGCCATAGAAAAGACCCTGTGATTTGATCGCACCGCTATCTAATGCAATCTGGAAGCCCGGTGCTGACTTAGTTGCAAATAAACCTGTTGCAAATGTACCCCAGATACCGTTCATCATATGTACTGCTACGGCACCTACCGGATCATCAATCTTCAACTTATAATCTAACAACCATACACCAAACACTACCAACAATCCGGCTACAGCACCGATCACTACTGCACCTGCTGCATCTGTTACATCACAAGGTGCAGTGATCGCAACCAAACCTGCAAGAGAAGCATTCAAACACATAGAAACATCCGGGCTGCCATATTTGATCCAAGTAAAGATCATACATACTACCGTAGCAATTGCAGGAGAAATTGTTGTTGTAAGGAAGATAGATCCTAAATCTCTTAATGACGTTGCTGCTGCACCGTTAAATCCATACCAGCCTAACCACAGGATGAATACACCAAGTGCACCGATCGGAATATTATGTCCCGGAATAGCATGCGGCTTGCCGGTACGTACACTGTACTTTCCAATACGAGGTCCAAGTATTTTAGCACCGATCAGCGCTGAGATACCACCAACCATATGGATCGCACAAGATCCCGCAAAATCATGGAATCCTAACTGAGACAGCCAACCGCCGCCCCAGATCCAATGTGCCTCGATCGGATAGATAAAAGCAGAGATTACTGCAGAGTATACACAGTAAGATAAGAACTTGGTACGCTCTGCCATTGCACCGGAAACGATCGTTGCCGTTGTGGCACAGAATACTAAGTTAAATACAAATGCGGAGTAATTAAAATCCTTGTAAGCTGTAAAAATATCCAAGCCGGGTTTTCCGATAAATCCCAGAAAATCCTCGCCCAAGAGCAATGATGCACCGATCAAAATGAATGTCACGGTTCCAATACAGAAGTCCATCAGGTTTTTCATGATGATGTTACCTGCATTTTTTGCTCTTGTAAAACCTGTCTCAACCATTGCGAATCCGGCCTGCATCCAAAATACTAATGCGGCACCGATCAAAAACCAAATACCATATAGATTCTCGTTAATATAAGTAATCACTTCTTTTGACATAACGATATCCTCCTTTTTGTTGTAGTTTTTCATATGATCCCAATTCATAAATGAATACGTTGTCCGGACGTTAATTAGGACATCAAATGTTGACCTTGCCCGTTTCACCAAAAAATTATCAATGAAACGAAAAAAGGTGCCACGAATTCTCTTCGTGACACCTTTGTCATAACTGAAATTATAGCAGAAAATAAATTTTCGTCAACCTTTATTTTCATTTTTTTATCAATTTGTGAAAAATTTCTAAATTTTTTCAAAAATGAATCTAGAATTTTGACTACTTCGTATTCTGCCCATCTGACGCCGTTTTGATCTTGAGATTCCACTTTAGGGAGTTATCCATCAAATAGCGAATGATCTTCTCCGCATCTTCCGGATGTTTTGACTCATTGCTCATTGCAATGACCGGATCCGGCAGCATACCACCAAGCTGCTTATATTTTTCGCTGTCCTTGAGCGATAAACCGGTAAAATACTGCGTTTTATCGGATGCCTTCATATTCTTGTCCGTGGTATTACTGCGTACATCCTCTCCGGAAATATACTGCGTGTATCGACGATATTTTTCCGGATATTCCGAATAAAACGCAACCTCTTCATTGCCTTTTGCACCATCCTTGCCGTTTTCCGAATAAAAATAGCCGGCATGCCCCCATTTTTCTAAATTCTCCTCCGAACAGATCAAAAGATCTGCCGTGCCGGAATACAGAAATGTCTGGATCTGCTGATCATCTCCATCTAAAGACAGGCGAACGGTTTCCTTGCCATCTTGATATCCTAAATACTCGTTCAATGCCTTTTGGATCTTTTCTACATTATCATCATCAATAACATCTCCCTGCACACAGATAAACAGCAGGACATCTGCCTTTGTGACCGCATCATATACCTGCAGTCCGATCATCGCTATGATCACGACCGCTATGATCACTCCCTTGAGATAATAATGCTGAAACTGCTTCAACTTACCTTTCCAAGATAGATTTTTAATCTCCTCTTTGATCGCCTCATCGGTATGATCCTCATAAATAGATGCTTTGTCTTGTTTCAGTTTTTCTTTTTCCTCATCAGAAAAATGAACTGCCATACGTAATGGTTCTCCTTTCTACAATAAAACGTTTGATGCAAACATAGATCAAACGATGGTCCCCCATATATAGAGCATCAGATAAAAGATAACTAACAGCCCATTACATATAGATGCAATTGTTGGAAAATGCGGACGGATATCTTCCTGATGAAGACTGATCCATGCCAGCACGAAACCAACCCCTGCCACGACCAAACTACAGATTCCAACGAATCCGACTAACAAACCTGCATGACCATTACTCCCGCTTGCAGCAACGCAGGCAGCGCCAAACATCCCTGCCGACAAAACCGCCAACAACGTAGCAACAATGCCTAATAACGGATGATGCTTGTCTGTCAAATGTAGAGAAGATTCTCTTTCCTTCTTTTTTCTCGCCATGTACTAATCCTCCATACCCCAAGATAACCCGCTAACTTGGTGAGTTTCGTTTTTTGTTCCAAATATGAAGTATCGCATTGCAGCATCGAAACAATACATATCCCAATATGCCTCCTAGTGTATTCAGCATAATGTCATCTACATCAAACGATCCTAACTTGGACACTAATTGTATACTCTCTACCAGTAATGATGCCAAAAAACTTAGCAGAAGGATCTTTCCAAAACTGCGGCATCGCACAGACAGTACCGGTATTACAAATCCATATGGAATGAAACATATGATATTGCCTAGCAGATTTAGCAGCACCAGTACTGTCCCCACTCTGCCGGCATAATACAGATACCGCTTAATCTCAGCAAACGGCTGCAAATTGTATTGGTACGTATCCCGTGGTACACGTCCCATCTGCTCACTGAAAAACAAAAAATATACCATCATGATCAGATATATGCCAAATAATATCCACGATATTATTCGAATCCTCTGCTTATGCTCTTTTCTCACATCATATCCCTTTCTGCGACTATTGACGAAGTACTACACTCTTCTCGCCCAGTCCATTCATAATCTTATCCATACACTTGTTGACTTCATCATCAGTCAACGTACGGTCTGACGCTCTAAATACAATCTTATAAGCCAAAGATTTATATCCTCTCGTCAACTGCTCTCCCTCATAAATATCAAACAATTCGCAAGACTCTAACAATTTACCTCCACGAATGCGGATGATCTCCTCCACTTCGCCTGCCAAAACATCTTTGCTCATTGTTAAACTAATATCGCGTGTCATTGCCGGGAACTTGGCAACACCTTCATACTTAACATCAAAATCAGCCAAACTGCTGACAACCTTCATATCAACAACTGCTATATAAGCACGTGTACCGATACCGAAGTTTTTCTGAACTTCCGGATGCACTTCTCCCAAATAAGCAACACTCTGTCCACCACAGGTAACAACTGCCTGTCTGCCCGGATGCAGGAAACTCTTCCCGGCATTTGGATCGTACTTCACAGCAGCCGTCTTAATCCCCATACGCTCTAACACAGCCTGTACGACACCCTTCATATCAAAGAAATCAACCTTACCATACATACCGAGCGTGAGCTGCATTCTCTCATCCGGCAGTTCAGTAAGCGGAAGCTGCTTTGGAAGGTAAACATTGGCAAGCTCATATAAGCGCACTTCCTGATTACGCCGCTTAAAGTTCGTAGCCAGAGAAGTTAACATTCCACCAAGTGCGGAAGTACGCATTACACTGTAATCCTCGCCCAAAGGATTCGTGATTTGAATACTCTTGCGAAGCACATCATCCTCGGAAAGATTCAGTTTATCATATACTTTCGGGCTTTCAAACGAGAATGTCATACCCTCGCAGAAGCCGTAATTTTCAACTACTTCACGAACCATATCTTCGTGCTGTAATTTCTGAGATAATCCACCGGACGTTGCAGCACCGCTTGGCAGCGTCATCGGGATGTTATCATAACCGTAAAATCTTGCAACTTCCTCTGCAAGATCTGCCATACGCTCCAGATCCTGACGCCAGGTCGGTACAATTACTTCTCTCTTCTCGCGGTCTACCGGAAGATCGATCGTTTCAAAGTAACGAATCATATCTTCTTCTGAAATATCCGTTCCAAGAAGTGCGTTGATCTTAGCCGGATCATACGCAATGCAGAGCGGCTCTTTCTTTACCGGATAAAAGTCCACTGCACCGCCAACCACTTCACCGGCGCCCAGTTCTTCGATCAACTGGCAGGCACGATCCATTGCATCCATTGCATTGTTCGGATCCAGTCCCTTTTCAAATTTTGCCTGCGCATCGGTACGCATACCAAGCTTCTTTCCGGACAGACGGATGTTCGTCCCATCGAATGTAGCAGCCTCAAACAACATTGTCTTTACATCATCTGTGATCATGGAATTTTCACCACCCATAATACCGGCAAGACCGATCGGTTTCTTACCATCACAGATCATTAACATACTGTCATCTAAGGTGCGCTCCTGTCCATCTAATGTCTTAAACGGCTCACCGGCGTTTGCCTTACGGACTACGATCTTGTGATCCTCGATCGTATCCAGATCATATGCGTGCATTGGCTGCGCAAACTCTTCCATAACATAGTTGGTAATATCAACAATATTATTGATCGGACGAATACCAACAGACGCCAGTCTTCTCTGCATCCACTCAGGTGATGGTGCCAATTTGATGTTTTTGACAACTCTAGCAACATAACGTGGACACAATTCCGGACTTTGTACATCAACGGAGATATAATCATTCACATCTTCATCGTTTCCTGTTTTCGTTACAACCGGAGGAACAAATTTTTTACCAAACGTAGCTGCTACTTCACGTGCAATACCGAGAACACCGAAGCAGTCTACACGATTAGATGTGATCTCATATTCAAAAGTCACATCGTGTAATCCAAGCAGTTCTATTGCATCTGATCCAATCGGTGCATCTTTGTACTCCGGATTGTCGCTTAAAATATAAATTCCGTCTTTGGCTGCATCCGGATACATGTCCGTCGTAGATCCTAACTCTTCGATCGAACACATCATTCCGAATGATTCTACGCCACGCAGTTTTCCCTTTTTGATCTTAAAACCATTCTCGTTTTCCCCATCTTTGTGTGAACTTGCAACATGTCCGCCGTCCAATACGACCGGAACCTTATCACCTTCTTTGACATTTGCTGCTCCGGTTACGATCTGAACTTCTTCACCCTCTTCATTTATCTGTACCTGACAAATCACAAGCTTATCCGCATCCGGATGTTTTTCGATCTTATTGATCTTGCCAACAATGATCTTGTCGAGATTCTTATCAAACTCTGTGAATCCCTCTACCTTTGTTCCTGACAATGTCATTGCATCTGTATATTCCTGTGCCGTACAATCAAGATCCGGCACATATGCTTTTATCCATGATAATGATGTATCCATTTATTTACCTCTTTTCCGCAGTCTCTATCGTAAATACTCCGACCGCTGCATTCTTCATTCTCGTTGTCTGTTTCCTGTGAACATCTTCCTAATCTTATGTCCTATTTAAAACTGTTTCAAGAAACGTGTGTCGTTCTCATAAAGCAGTCTCATATCGTCAATCTCATACTTGAACAATGCGATACGCTCCAAACCGACACCGAAGGCAAAACCGGTATACTCTTCCGGATCAATTCCGCTCATTTCCAATACATGTGGATGAACCATACCACAGCCTAAGATCTCAACCCAACCGGAACCCTTGCAGAAACGGCAGCCCTTACCGCCACACTTAAAACAGGTAACATCCATCTCTGCGCTAGGCTCTGTAAACTGAAAATGATGCGGGCGGAACTTTACTTTGGTCTCTTCACCAAACAAACGCTTTGCAAACTCCTGCAGCGTTCCTTTCAGATCCGCAAACGTGATATTTTTATCAATGACAAGACCTTCAATCTGATGGAAAGTCGGTGAATGGGTTGCATCTACTTCATCCGAACGAAATACTCGTCCCGGTGCGATCATGCGGATCGGCAGTTTGCCCTTTTCCATTTCATGCACCTGTACCGAAGATGTCTGGGAACGAAGTAAAATATCTTTTGTAATATAAAACGTATCCTGCTCGTCTTTTGCCGGGTGATTTGCCGGAATATTAAGTGCTTCAAAGTTATAGTAATCATACTCAACCTCAGGCCCTTCTACTACTTCATATCCCTACCAACAAAAATATCCTCTACTTCTTTTAAGGTGATCGTATTCGGATGACGATGGCCCTTTGGCAACATTGTGCCCGGTAATGTTACATCAATTGTCTCGCTCTTAATCTTTTCTTCCTGAATTGCTTTTTCAAAAGCGGCCCGTTTTTCTTCCAATCTCGTCTCGATCTTAGCGCGCGCCTCATTGACAAGCTGTCCGACCTTTGGACGATCCTCCGGCGCAACGTCTTTCATTGACTTTAGCACTGAAGTTAATTCACCCTTCTTGCCTAAGAATGCCACTTTCACATCATTCAAATGCTCCAACTGCTCTGTGCGGTCGATCTGGCCCAGTGCATCCTCTAAAATTTTGGTCAACTTTTCTTTCATCATATCAGTTCCTTTCTTATGTTGAAATGTTTGCGCGGTTTGTGCCGCACCAGACTGCTGACGCTGTCGTAAGTCCAAACAGTAAATTCCCTGCCGTTAAAGAAAAACAAGCAAGAAACCTCTGCTGCCAGAACTTTCCTGCTTCTTCTCAAAAATATAAGCATTGCCCTGTCGCAGTCATCCTACGTCAGGGACGGATCTCTCCGCGGTACCACCCTGCTTTTTATGGAAAGAGAATATCTTCTCTACTTCACATAAACTCTTCATTACACGTAACGTGTGCAAACGTCAGCCTCTACACAAAAAATCTTCAAAGCTGCAGCTCCCGTGAGAAATTCATTTACTATGGGAACGCACAGGATGCTTACAGCCGGGGACATCCTCTCTCTTCATCGAATCATAGCAAACTACTAAACACGATCATCACTTTTCTCAAATCCAAATTTTATCACATTTCTCTAAAATACGCAACAATCTTTTCAAAATGCATACCATGGGAAGCTTTTACCAAAATGGCATCCTGTTCTTTCAGCAGATCGGGCAATTTCGCCATCGCCTCCTCCAGTGTCGCAAACCAGATTACATTGGCAGAAGGATCGACATCCGTAATTCCGGCAAGATATTGTTTTGCCAGCGTTCCAATGCATATGATCTGATCCAGACCGCATCCAGCCACATATCTTCCCGTTTCGTAATGCAGCTTTTCTTCCTCTGCTCCAAGCTCAAACATATCACCAAGAATGGCGACTTTACGTTCCGGCACTTCAGATAACAGGCGAACCCCTGCCTGCATGGATACCGGATTAGCATTATAACAGTCATCCATGATCGTAAAGTGTTCCGTTACAAACACACTGCCATGACCATCGACCGGACGAAACGCTGCAATCCCCTGAACGATCTCCTCGTCCGACAACCCCATCTGCTGACCTACTGCTACTGCAGCAAGCGCATTGGTGATCATATGACGTCCCGGAACCGGAATGGTGATCTGAAGCGTTCCCCTAGAGGTCTGCACGGTCACATCCGTACCGGATAATCCCTTAGATGTGATTTTCAACGGATGTACATCGTTGTTGTCATTCAATCCGAAAAATACCGGTCGTTTTCCATGCACCTGCGTTACCGTGATCAATTTATCGTCGTCACCGTTCAAAAAAACAGTGCCGCCTTCTTTCATTCCTTGAAATATCTCGGTTTTGGCTTTTAACACGCCATCTCTGTCACCCAATTGTTCCAGATGACAGCAGCCGATATTGGTGATCACACACATATCCGGTCTGGCAATCGCTGTCATGCGGCTCATTTCTCCAAAATCACTGATTCCCATTTCCACGATGGCAGCCTCGTGTTCCTCACGCAGGCGAAGTAATGTAAGCGGCATTCCCAATTCGTTATTAAAATTACCTAATGTCTTTAATATGTTAAAGTGTGTTGAGAGCACAGACGCTAACATCTCTTTGGTCGTAGTCTTTCCAACACTTCCGGTAATTCCTACTATAGGCAAGGTACATATTGTCCTGTAATACGCTGCCATATCTTTGATCGCCTGCAGGCAGTCTTTGACCTGAATATAAGCCTTTTTCTGCTCACCAGGCTCATCTTCTGACATGCAGCAAAGTGCCCCGCTTTCATAGCAGCCGGAACGAAACGGTTTCCATCCACCTTTGCCCCTTTGATCGCCACAAACATTCCACCTTCTGTCACCTGCCGGTTATCCGTCACAACTCCGGTGATCTCCTTTGTAGCCAAATTCCGATCCCCATAATAGGTACCACCGCATATTTCCGCAATTTTTTTAGGTGTCATTGTCAACATACGAAACCTCATTTCTTCTCCATAGCCAGCGAGATAATCTTCTCACACAACGTTCCATAATCCATACCAATCGCTGCAGCTTCCTGTGGCAGCAGACTAGTCGGCGTCATTCCCGGCAGTGTATTTGCTTCCAGACAGAACAGATTTCCGTCTGCGTCCATCAGAAAATCGATACGTCCATACACCTCTAACTTCAACTCATCATATACTCTCTTTGCAAAATTCTGCATCTCTTTTGTTTTTTCTTCTGATAATTCCGCAGGACATACGTCCATTGCCATTCCCGGCTGATATTTCGTTTCGTAATCATAAAATCCTGCTTTCGGAATGATCTCTATGATCGGCAGACTCTCTTCACCAAGCACGCCGGCAGAAAACTCTCTTCCTTTGATACACTCCTCCACAACGACTTCATCTTCATAGCGAAATGCAGTCTGAAGCGCGGTCTCATATTCCTCAGCACTCTGTACCATACTGACACCAACACTGGAACCACCACAACATGGTTTCACAACGATCGGATATGCCATATCTTCCGGCAGATCGCCACTCTGTCCTTTGCGAACGGAAAATCCTTTCGGCGTTGGGATCCCTGCCTCCAAAAAGATCTTTTTGGACAATCCTTTATCCATGGCAACCGCACTGCCTACGCAGCCGGAACCTGTGTAACGAATGCCAAGCAGATCGAACGCTGCCTGTACTTTACCATTTTCTCCATCTGCGCCATGCAACGCCATATATACGATATCTGCCTTTCGGCAAAGTGCCAGAACATTCGGTCCAAAGAAACCATCCTCGCAATCTCCACGCATCTGCTTGATCTGATCCAGATCCGGGTCTATGGACTTGATCTTTTTATCGTCCGAGCGGATCGCATCATTTCTTACAAAAAAGTCCTCTGAAACATCTCCTTCATATCCTAAAAAAACATCTAGCATTGCTGCCTGATGTCCCCTTTCACGCAGCGCTTTGCACACGTCTTCTCCGGTGCTAAACGATACGTCTCTTTCTGTACTAAGTCCTCCAGCCAATACGATGATGTTCATAACTGTGCCTCCATTTTTGTTTTACATGCTAATTATTTACGCCACTCTATCTTAGCACACTACATGCAAAAGGGCAACGCTAATGCATTGCCCTTCCTGCTTCTAACAAACAATTTCCTATTTTGTAGGACGTGCTACCAACACCACAGAATCTCCTTTGCCATATCCATAATGAACCACTTTCCCGTAACGGCTGCTTGCAGACACATCCTTTGCGCCGCCGGTATATATCTCAATATGCGTGATATTCTTGTATCTTCCATTACGCCAGCCGGAGAAAAAGATCAAGTCTCCCGGAAGCAGTTTTTTATAAGAAACCGCTTTTTTTGCAATAACTTTATGATTTCTGGTGCACCATTTTCCAATATCTGCGGCAACCGGTGACCAGCCGCTTTTCGAGCCAAAATATACATTATATTTACGATATACTCGAGAAACTAACGAACTGCAGTCGTAAAATCTCTTAGACATTCTACGTGCCTGACTGTATGTCGTCTTCGTCTTAGAGATCGCAATCGCTTTCTTGGATGCCCGATAACCCCGTTTACTGGAAATCTCAACCCAGATCTTAAACGTGCGTCCATCCGCCTTTACTGTAATATTTGTATGACTGATCTTCTTCGCTTTCATTTTGCCTCTGGATGTAATCGTTACCTTTTTCTTATTGTTAGAGGAAAAGCTAACCTTACTTCCTGGCACAAGTCCTTTAAGCTTCAGCGTCTTTCCCATTCCTTTGTACATGATAATGTTGAAATCCGCATAGGTAGGATTACTGACACGAACCAAAATAGAAAAATCTAATCCATCGATATTCAATGTTAGTTTTTTCGATCCCTTATAATTTGCAAAAATATCACCTTGCTCTGTAAAATATGCCGCACCCTGTTTTTCAGGATCCCAGGTAATCTTACTTTGTGCGATTGTTCCGCTGATCGAAGGCTTCTTCACACAGCCGGATGCCAAGATCACTGTCTTACTGGATACCGTTGGTGTTGTCACATATACCGGCATCGTAAGTGTTATCGTGTCCTTGTTATATGCAGTGAGCGTCGCTTTCAGTGTCGTCTGCCCCTTAGCTACAGCCTGTATTCCCTGCGTTGTCCAAACAGCCACTTTATTATCTTCGGTTGCATAAGTGATCTTTTCACTGCCACTTCCGATAAAGGAAAAACCGTCAACACCGACAGCGGTTGCCTTGCTGCCAACAGCACGTGTAACATACTCTTGTGAATAACTCGGTGTCTCAATCGTTACTTCTGCTATTGCAAAACAGCTGCCACGTCCATTGTCCGCGTAGATCACGGAAGGGCGAAACCCCACTGCCTGCAGAGAGCCGTCTTCACTAATTGTGACACTATTTCTATCTGCCGACAACGTATAACCCATCTGCAGCAAATATTCCTGCATCGGCTTAGAAACACTCTGTCCATAAGCAAGTTTGACCTGTTCCGGTGCGATCACATTAATCTCGATCGTATCTTTATATGATGTATCATCATCATTTTTGCGCTCCGCCTCAACCGTCACCGTTCCCTCTTTCAAACAAGTCAAAATTCCGGTTTTTGTCACTGACGCCGTTTCCGTTGATGTTTCTGTCAAGTGAAATGTTGTTCCTGCTTTCATATCCGGTTCTACCAGATTCATCAGATCAAATTGATCTCCCACATAAACACTTTGCTCATTTTCGGTAAAAATACGTTCTAAAGCAGCCGCATCTCTGCTGATTCCAAAAATCATTCCTGCAAGCAGCAGTACCAGACACATGATCTGCCATTTCCCTTGTGTTTTCTTTGTTGCCTCCATGTTTCCTCCTTACATTTAATTCACCTTGTAAATAATCCGTCTGCCCTAAATTATCACTGGTATCAGACATCGATTCCCCTATTGTGATCGCTCTGCCTGAAATCCTTCATACATCATATCAATGTATTCCCAGATCTCATCCCGTCCGCTTTTATTCAACGCAGAAAACGGAATAACCGGCGTTCCATCTACTACCTGCAGTGCATCTTTGATCTGCTTGATCTGTTTTTGCAATTGTGAACGCTTGATCTTATCCGATTTAGTTGCAATAATGATCGGATTAAATCCATAATTGACACACCATTCATACATCTGTATATCATTTTGATTAGGTTTATGCCGTACATCCACCAGCAAAAAGACCAGACGCAGCACCTTTGACTGGTGCAGATATCCGTCAATCATCTTCCCCCACTTTTTGACTGTATCCTGTGACACTTTCGCATAACCATATCCCGGCAGATCAACAAAATACAACAATTCATTAATATTATAAAAGTTGATCGTCTGTGTTTTACCCGGCTGCTGCGAAGTACGTGCATAAGATTTACGATTCATCAGTGCATTGATCAAGGAAGACTTTCCTACATTGGAACGCCCGGCAAAAGCGACTTCCAATTTGTCATTTTCCGGCAATTTACTTGTAATACCACAAACTGTCTCTAAATTAACACTCGTTACTTTCATTCTATTATCCCATGCCTTTCCATGTTCTTATGCTTCGCCGGAGGCAGTTTCTATACTCTGCTTCCATATTTCCTTTACCGAAGACACCGGAGTAACCGTGATCCCTTCTAAAATGTCCTCCGAAAATTCCACGAGATCACTCTCATTATCTTTCGGAATGAACACCTGAGCGATCCCGGCTGCTTTCGCCGCAAGCATTTTCTCCTTAAGACCACCAATAGCAAGCACTGATCCACGTAAGCTGATTTCTCCCGTCATTGCTATATCGGCTCTGACTTTCCATCCTGTCACCGCAGAATATAATGCCGTTGCCATTGTAACACCTGCAGATGGCCCATCCTTCGGCACGGCGCCTTCCGGTACATGAATATGAATATCATGTTCTGCATAATAAGAGTCTTTCACCAGCTTTGCGGTCTGGCTTCGCACATACGTTAATGCGATCTGTGCTGATTCCTTCATGACATCCCCTAACTTGCCGGTAAGCAGCAGCTTACCGTTTCCGGGCATAATACCAACTTCGACCTCTAACGTCTCTCCACCAACAGCCGTCCATGCCAATCCGCGTACAATACCGACTTGCGCTCTCTTATTCGCCATCCGGATGGTATGCACTTCTTTGCCAAGATACTCTTTCAGATTGCGTTCCGATATACGAACCTTATCTTTCTCACCTGTTGCAATGCTTTTCGCTGCCTTCTGGCACAACAATATAAGTTTGCGCTCCAGATCACGCACTCCTGCCTCTCTGGTGTAACGAGCAATAATCATACGAATTGCCTTATCCGTTATTGTAATCTGTGAATTTGTCAAACCATTGGCATTTTTCTGTTTTTTCCACAAAAATTCTTTGGCGATATGAAATTTTTCATTGTCCGTATATCCGGACAGTTGAATGATCTCCATACGGTCACGAAGCGGCAGCGGAATTAACTCCAATGAATTAGCAGTACACCAAAACATCGCATGAGACAAATTGATCGGTATTTCCATATAATGATCCGAAAAATGCTTATTTTGTTCAGGATCTAACACCTCTAACAACGCTGCGGACGGATCCCCTTTATAATCTTTTCCGATCTTATCGATTTCGTCCAGCAAAACCAATGGATTATTGGTTTTTGCCTGACAAAACGCCTTTACGATCCGTCCCGGCATAGATGCGACATACGTTCTTCTGTGTCCACGTATCTCCGCCTCGTCATTGACACCGCCAAGACAAATGCGAACGTAACTGCGTCCCAATGCCCTTGCGACTGAACGGGCGATCGATGTTTTACCGGTTCCCGGAGGACCGACCAGACAAAGGATCGGACTCACTGCATCTTTCTTCATTGCCTTTACCGCCAAACATTCCAAAATACGTTCTTTTACTTTAGTAAGACCATAATGATCCTCATCCAACACCTGTGCTGCATACGCAAGATCTAAGCTCTCCTCAGACTTTTTCTTCCATGGAAACGCAAACAGATTATCCAGATAATCACGGATCATTTCACTTTCCGATGGATTTTTGGCAAAACGCTGATAACGCATAATTTCTTCACGAATCGCCTTTTTAACACGCTTAGGAGCCTTTAGTTTCTCTAATTTATGAAGATATTTAGCTGCCTGAGAGCCTACGTCGTCATCACCAAGTTCCTCATGAATAGCATCGATCTGCTCTCGCAGATACATCTCCATCTGCTTCTTATCTATATTTTCTCTGATCTTTTTTTGAATCTTCTCCTGTTCAATAAACAGATTGATCTCCTGCGTCATGTAGACAGCAAGCCGCTTTTCGCGTTCGTCAATGGATGGCTCCTCCAAAAGCTTTTGTTTTTGTGTATAATCACTTTCTAACAATCCGCTAAGTTGATCAACATAAGCCCCGCGGTCCTTCTCATCAGCAATAGCATCCCATACTGTAGCAGGAACATCTTCTCTAAATTCCGCATATTTTCTTTGCAGGGCATTGAGAATGCTGCCCATCGCAAGGATCGTCTGGGAATCTTCCTCTGACTCTATTTCTTGAAATTCACTATATTCACAATAATAACAATCCGATTCCCGATGGACTTCTTCAATCATAACACGGCAAACGCCACGTACAACAGCCTGTGGATGTCCTTTTCTCGGCGTATTCATCTGTTTGACTTCCAATAACGTTCCCACCGAATATAATTTTGAATGATCATCGTCTGCCGTTTCTGCCGACATCCTTGTGACTCCAACCAGTTTTCCACCCGGTCCAATAGCTTGTGATACCGCATTTTCGGAGCGACTGTCATACAAATTCAAATACACAGAACTTCCCGGAAATACAACACACTCTGACAGGATGATCATTGGAATTTTTTGATTATTCATTCCATTCTCTCCTTGTATCTTATCCACAAAAGGGGCAACGCATCTTACGTTACCCCTGCAACATTCGTAAAAAGTACAAAGTTTGTTTATGCAGTTGCATCTTTATCCACTGTCAACTGCTTAACTTCGTCCTCTTTTGTGATCAACTTTGGTTCTTCCTCACCTAAAACTGACTGCTCTGTAATAACACATTCTTTAATGTCATCCACGGATGGAACCTCATACATCACATTCTGCATTACATTTTCCATGATCGCACGCAGTCCTCTTGCGCCGGTCTTGCGTTCTGACGACTGTTTTGCAACAGCCTGGATCGCTTCCGGTTCAAACGACAATTTCACGCCATCCAGTTCAAACAGTTTTTGATACTGTTTTGTGATCGCATTTTTAGGCTCTACCAAAATCTTTTCCAGTGCTTTCTCATCCAAAAGATCTAATGCTACCGTAACCGGAAGACGACCAATGATCTCAGGGATCAAACCAAACTTCACAAAATCTTCCGGCAATACCTGTCGGAACAGATCTCCAATTGTCTCATCACGCTTATCTGCGATCTCAGCATTAAATCCAATGGATTTCTGACCGATACGTCCCTCTATGATCTTCTCCAAACCATCGAACGCTCCACCACAAATAAATAGAATATTGGATGTGTCTAACTGGAAGAACTCCTGATGAGGATGTTTTCTTCCACCCTGCGGTGGTACACTGGCTACCGTTCCCTCTAAGATCTTGAGCAGTGCCTGCTGTACACCTTCACCGGAAACATCACGAGTGATCGAAACATTCTCGCCCTTACGGGTGATCTTGTCAATCTCATCGATATAAATAATACCATGCTCCGCACGATCCATATCATAATCCGCTGCCTGAATGATCTTTAACAGAATATTTTCAACATCTTCTCCGACATATCCTGCCTCCGTCAGTGCAGTTGCATCTGCAATGGCAAACGGAACGTTTAATATCTTTGCTAATGTCTGTGCCAAAAAAGTCTTACCGGAACCTGTAGGTCCCACCATGATAATATTACTCTTTTGAATCTCAACATCCATATCTTTTGCAGACAACACACGTTTATAATGGTTATAAACTGCTACGGAAAGAGCTCTCTTTGCGTCATCCTGTCCAACTACATACTCATCCAAAAAATCCTTGATCTCTTTTGGCTTAAGCAAATTGATCTCAGTATCATTGTCGACCTGCTCTGCCTTCTGTGTCATCTCATCTTCCATGATCTCTGAGCAAAGTTCTACACACTGGTCACAAATATACACACCCGGTCCTGCGATCAGACGCGTCACCTGATCCTGTGTCTTTCCACAAAAAGAACATTTTAATATATCATCTTTTTTTCCTGACATGACTACCTCCCTGCCTGATATTCCCCCACTCTTACAATAACTTTATACAGATCTCTATTTCACGATCGTAACAGTGAATACAATCTGTTATTTACGGTTAGTCACGATCTCATCGATCAAACCATACTCTTTTGCTTCTGCAGCCGTCATATAGTTATCACGCTCTGTATCAGCCTGGATAACTTCTAATGGCTTACCGGTATTTTCTGCCAAAATTTCATTCAAACGACTTCTTGTCTTTAAGATCTGTTCTGCGACGATACGAATCTCTGTTTCCTGACCTTTGGCGCCGCCGGATGGCTGATGGATCATAATCTCCGCATTTGGAAGGGCAAGTCGTTTTCCTTTAGCTCCTCCTGCTAACAAAAATGCACCCATGCTTGCCGCAAGGCCCATACAAATTGTAGAAACATCACATTTTACATAATTCATTGTATCATAGATGGCAAATCCTGCACTAACAGATCCTCCCGGACTGTTGATATAAAGGCTGATATCTTTGTTTGGATCCTGAGATTCCAAAAACAACAGCTGAGATACTACCAAACTCGCAATATCATCATTTACCTCGTTGGATAAAATAATAATGCGGTCCTGCAACAATCTGGAATAAATATCATACGAACGCTCTCCGCCACTCGTTTTTTCAATAACATAAGGAATACTATAACTCATTGTGCTCACCATGCCTTTCCATGTACCTGCAAATACTAAGCTGCAGGACATACTCTCTTAGACTTAACAAAAACGCCAGCCCATCAGGCAGCTGAAACAGCTTCCTGATGCGGATGGCGTTAACTTCTGTTTGTATTATTTCTCAACAGCTTCCTTTACAACAAATTCCACTGCTTTCTGCACTGCCAGATCCATTCCGATCTGTTTCTTCTCATCATCGCCGATTAACTCTTTTAACTTGTCGATCTCCATCTGATACATAGAAGCCATATTCTCTAACTCTTTATCGATCTCTTCATCAGAAGCCTCGATGTTCTCTGCAACAACAACTGCCTCTAATACCAAGCGACTCTGGATACGCTTCAAAGCCTGTGGCTCTAAATCTTCCATCATCTTCTGTGGAGTAAGACCTGTAAACTGCATATACTGCTCCAAAGACAATCCCTGAGACTGAAGACGCTGTGCGAACTCCTGTGTCATCTGACGTGTCTGTGCAGTGATCATCTGCTGTGGAATCTCCATCTGTGCATTCTCAATGATCTTCTCAATGATCTGATCTTCCTGCTCACGTTTGATCTGATTCTCTTTGTTCTCTAAGATTTTCTTCTCAACGTCAGCCTTGTACTCATCCAATGTATCAAAATCAGATACATCCTGTGCAAAATCATCATCCAGTTCAGGAAGCTCTTTCTTCTGGATTTCTTTGATCTTTACCTTGAACAATGCAGGCTTACCCTTAAGCTCGTCTACATGATACTCTTCTGGGAATGTTACGTTTACTTCAACATCCTCACCGAGATTCTTGCCAACCAACTGATCCTCGAAATTATCAATGAAAGAATGTGATCCAAGAACTAACGTATAATCCTCTGCATAACCGCCTTCAAACTGCTTGCCATCTACATAACCATCAAAGTCGATGATAACAGTATCTCCGTCCTCTGTAGCACGATCCTCGATCGTGATCAGTCTGGAGTTAGCTTCTCTTGCCTTATCGATCTCTGCTGTGATCTCTTCCTCACTTACTTCTGCCTCTTTCTTCTCTACCTCAATACCCTTGTAGTCACCCAAAGTAACTTCCGGCTTTATTGCTACGGTAGCTGTAAAGATGAAATCCGTTCCCTTTTCCATCTGTGTTACTTCAATTTCAGGCTGTGCAACGATCTCAAGCTCACTTTCCTTAGCTGCTGTCTCATATGCTTCCGGGATCAACTCATTGGCTGCATCCTCATAAAATACTCCCGTGCCGTACATTTTCTCGATCATTGCTCTTGGAGCCTTTCCTTTACGGAATCCCGGCAGAGCAATCTTACCTTTATTTTTCTGATAAGCTGAATCAACTGCTGCATCAAACTTTGCAGCCTCAACTGTAATTGTCAGCTTAGCCATGCTCTTCTCCAACTTTTCTACCTGTACACTCATTCTTGTAAATTCCTCCTTATAAAAATATCACATTGCTATACTATAGCATGAACTTTCTCCGAAAATCAAGGCTTTTTCAAAATTAATTATTTTGCCTCATGTCCTTTAGCTTTCAGTACTGCGATCACATCATCAACATACCGCTCACAAAGCTCCTGTGTCTCTGCTTCCACCATAACACGGATAACCGGTTCAGTGCCGCTCTCGCGCAGCAAAATACGACCATTCTCGCCTAGCGCCTGCTCGACTTTTTTCACGGCTTCGATCACATCTTCATCAGCTCTTGCTGCCGGCTTGTCATTAACGCGAATATTTTTCAATACCTGCGGATAGATCACAAGTCCCTTTCGCAATTCGGATAATTTTTCTTTCTTTTCCAACATAACTTCCATCAGCATCAAAGAAGTAAGCACACCGTCTCCGGTAACCGCATATTTACTAAATATAATATGTCCGGACTGCTCACCGCCCAGGGAATGACCAAACTGCATCATATTGGCATTGACATATTTATCGCCAACGGATGTCTTTTCATAGGAAATACCAACTTTATCAAACGCCTTGTAAAGTCCCATATTAGACATGATCGTCGTAACAACCGTATTGTTATTTAATTCTCCCTTATCCTTCAGGTAACAACCACACAGATATAAGATCGCATCTCCATCGATCACCTGACCCTTGTCATCTACCGCAAGGCAACGGTCTGCATCTCCATCATACGCAAATCCAACATCAAGATTGTTCTCGACCACAAACTTCTGCAGATTATCAATATGCGTCGATCCACAGTTATCATTGATGTTTGTTCCATCCGGATTCATGCCGATCGCAAATGTCTGCGCTCCCAATGCATCAAAAACACCTTTTGCCACGGAATAAGAAGAACCGTTAGCACAATCTAATCCAACTTTTATATTCTTAAAAGAACGAGTTGCCAAAGACATTAAATAACCGATGTAACGATGTCTTCCGATTGCATAATCGATCGTGCATCCGATATTTTCTCTGGTTGCCATAGGAATGTCATCTACTTCACTGTCAATATATGTCTCGATATTTTCTTCAACCTCAGCCTCCATCTTATGTCCCTTGCCATTGATCACCTTTAATCCGTTATCATAATACGGATTATGGCTGGCAGATATCAAATACCGCAGTCAAACTTTTCTGTTCGCACAACATAAGACACACTTGGGGTTGGCGTTACATGCAGAAGATACACATCCGCACCACTCGCTGTAAGACCTGCACAAAGAGCATCTTCAAACATATAACTGGAACGTCTGGTATCTTTACCGATCACCACACGCGCCTTGTGCTCTTTTCCATAATACCATCCTAAAAAACGACCTACTTTATATGCATGCATTACATTTAAATTAACATTTGCTTCTCCACGAAATCCATCGGTTCCAAAATATTTCACGTTACTCCTCCATTCTGACTCTTCACTCTTTCAACTCTACCCGCTGCCTTATGCTGTCTCTTCTATGTCCTATTCTCCTAATAAGCAACCGGTGCTTTACACAACATTACAATTTTACCATATGTGCTTTTCAAAATCAATGTTCTGTTTCCAATGCGGCTTATATTCCTCAATTGCTCCTTTTTTATGCCACTTTCATTATGGCATATACCCCTAAACGCCTGTTTCTACATGGCGTTTTCCAAAATAAAACCTGTTATGATGATATCAAATATTTTATCTAATAGGAAGGGGCACGTATGAATATTTACAAAGCTACAAATGATATTTGTGATACAACATTGTTTTCTTTAAAGTGGAACAAACACAGTTTTGGACTGCGTCTTGCCAAACTTCGCGAAGCGGCCGGAATCAGCGCACGCCAAATGAGCTTGGATCTTGGATTAAACAAAAACTACATTAATTCCATTGAATCCGGTAAAAATTATCCGGCATTGGAAGGCTTCTTTAACATCTGCGATTATCTTCACGTCGATCCCTTTACCTTTTTCTATACTGATGATAATACGTATCAATCCTTCGCCTATTTTATTCCACTATTGCAAAAGTTAAATTCCGAAGAGATCCAGCATGTCTATCAGATGGTCAAGAATGTCACCGAATATCCATCCCGGCAGACGAAAACAAAAGCGAATCGATTTATTCCTACAAAATAATAGCCGCAATATGTTTTATTTATTGCTGATATAATAAGCAATATGTGGTTTTGCAATAACTTCCGGTATGGGAAGTTTGAATATGTAATTATATGAGATATTAAGGTATGGGAAGCAAAATACAGTCATATCAGTTTTAAGGCATGGGAAATTTGTGTAAATTATTTGTAAAAATAACATAATTCGACAGTTATATATGGTTTTTTTATACAAAATGATTTAAACTATTATCATTACATGAACAGGAGGTATATTCTCATGGCAATAACTGTTTTCGCGGCAATTGATGTCGGTAGTCATGAAACCGCAATGCGTATTTACGAGATTTCCAAAAAACACGGTGTACATGAATTGGAATATCTGCATCACACAGCGCGTCTTGGATATGAGACATTTTCCACAAGACATATCAGCTATCACACGATTGATAAGCTCTGTAATATTTTACTCGGCTTTAAGGAAAAGATGATGGAGTACCGCATCAAGGATTATATGATCATTGCAACCAGTGCTCTCCGGGAAGCCGATAATAATCTGATCGTATTAGATCAGGTGAAACAGCGCACAGGCTTTCAGATCAAGATTCTCAGCAACTCCGAACAGCGCTATCTATGCTATAAAGCCATCGCATTGCAGCCCAACTCATTCCACAAGCTGATCCAAAAGGGTACGCTTTTGGTCGATGTCGGCGGTGGCAGTATCCAATTATCATTATTCGACAAAAACAACCTGATCACGACCCATAATATTTTGTTAGGTTCTCTGCGTATCCAAGAGTTTTTACAAACAATGCAAGGCGATGTGATCAATTATCAGAATCTGGTTCATGAATATATTTCTAACAGTCTGCATACGTTTTCTAAACTGTATTTGCAAGATTGTAATGTCCGAAATATTATTGCTGTCGGCAACCAGCTGCAAACGTTTGTAAAATATCTGGTCACGCACCATTTTGGCAATTTGCAGCCGGTCGATTCAAAGGGTAACAAAAAAGATTCCGTCAACCGTCAGGAATACGAAGAACTGTATCATGCCATTTCCACGCAGGCACCGGATGATCTTGCCCGCGAACTGTCAATTTCTGAAGACAAGGCAGAGCTGCTTTTGCCGACTGCCATGATCTATCACAATATTTTTGAAGAGACAGATGCCGAGTTTATGTGGTTGTCCGGCATAACGATCTGCGATGGCATGGCAGCTGATTTTGCCGAATGCAAAGAACATATTGTTCCGGCTCATCCTTTCTCGGATGATATCATCTCCGTATCACGCAAACTGGCAGAACGCTTTTGCTGCGATACAGAACACATTCATCAGGTAGAGATTGCTGCCTTAAAGCTGTTTGATGCTCTGCGCAAAGCCAATCACCTGACCAAGAAGGATCGTTTACTTCTTCAGATAGCAGCGATACTTCACAATTGTGGCAGTTTTCTCAACTTAAATGACATCGGTGAAAACTCCTACAAAATTGTTACTTCCACAGAGATCATCGGATTATCCCATCAGGAACGTATGATCGTTGCTTATGTGATCCGATATACAACCGGCGACTTTCCGGAATACAGCGAGATTAAAAATGAATTCAGCCGTGAAGAATATATCAAAATTGCAAAACTAAATGCAATACTCTGTCTTGCCGATGCTATGGATCGAAGCCATCAACAGAAATTCACCAATTTTACGGTCCGCAAACGCGGATATGATCTTACCATCACCGGTCAGACATTGTATGACATCACATTGGAACATGGTATGTTTATACAGAAATCACCATTTTTTGAAGAGGCCTTCGGTATTCGCCCTGTCCTCCGCCAAAAAAAGTGTCTATAGAAAGGAGACTCTATCATGAGTACAAAATCACCTTATTCCAAACCGGAATATTTTTATAACCGTGAATTAAGCTGGCTGTTATTTAACCGCCGCGTACTGGAAGAGGCCAAAGATTCCTCTCTTCCCTTATTTGATCGTCTTAAATTTTTGAGCATTACGTCGTCCAACTTAGATGAGTTTTTTATGATACGTGTTGCCTCTCTCAAAGACATGGTACAGGTAAAATACAACAAAAAAGACATCTCCGGCATGACCCCTGCAGAACAGTTAGCTGCGATCAACGAACGTACACATTTGTTCGTTAAAGATCAGTATGATATTTTTAATCGTTCTCTGATCCCGGCCCTAGAAAAAGAAGGCGTACACGTCTTATCCCACTATGAAAATCTTAGTGAGAAACAGTCCAAATATGTAGACCGTTATTTTACCGATGAAGTATACCCGGTACTTACTCCTATGGCAGTGGATTCATCCAGACCATTTCCGCTGATCCGTAACAAAACATTAAATATCGGCGCTATTCTCCGCATGAAAAAAGACAAAGCTGCAGGCGGACAATTCCGCGATCTTTATCTGTCACATGGCAACAAAAAGAAAGGAGCTGATTCCAATGATACCGATTTTGCAACGGTTCAGGTTCCTTCTGTACTGCCTCGTTTTGTCGAGATCCCCTCCGAGCAAAAAGGTGAAAAAACCTTTATTTTGTTAGAGCAGATCATTGAAAAAAACATCGGAAAACTGTTTGTCAATTATGAGATTGAATCGGTATTTCCATATCGTATCATGCGTAATGCGGACCTTAGCATTGAAGAAGATGAAGCTGCTGATCTTCTGATCGAGATCGAACGACAGCTCAAAAAACGTCAATGGGGGCAGGCAATCCGTTTGGAAGTTGAAGATGGCATGGACAAACGTCTGCTCAAAAAACTGCGTCAGGAGTTAAAGATCAAAGAGGAAGATATTTTTAAGATCAACGGTCCTTTGGATTTAACATTTCTTATGAAATTATCCGGATTGGAAGGATATGATAAGCTACGCACTCCAAAATATACACCACAGCCTGCTAAATGGCTAAATGGTGAAGATCATCTGTTTGATCAGATCCGTGACCATGATGTTCTTCTACATCATCCATATGAGACTTTTGACCCGGTTGTTGATTTTGTCAAACAAGCTTCGAAAGATCCAAACGTTCTTGCGATCAAACAGACCTTGTACCGCGTCAGCAGCCACTCTCCGATCATCGCATCTCTTGCTGCTGCTGCCGAAAACGGCAAACAGGTAACCGTGCTTGTCGAGTTAAAAGCGCGTTTTGATGAAGAAAACAATATTATCTGGGCACGTAAACTGGAGCAGGCCGGCTGTCATGTCATTTACGGTCTTGTTGGTCTGAAGACGCACAGCAAGATCACGTTAGTTGTCCGTAAAGAAGAAGATGGCATTCGACGTTATGTCCACCTCGGTACCGGTAACTACAACGATAGCACAGCAAAATATATACCGATATGGGTCTTCTTACATGCCGTAAAGCGATCGGTGAAGATGCCACCGCCGTCTTTAATATGCTGTCCGGTTATTCGGAACCGGCATTTTGGAACAAGTTAGCAATTGCACCGATCCGCCTGCGTGACCGCTTTACTCAATTGATCAATCGAGAAAAAGAATTTGCCAAAAAGGGTAAAAAAGCATTTATTCGCGCCAAAATGAATTCTCTATGCGATGCCGGTATTATCAGCTCCTTGTATGAAGCTGCTGCCGCCGGTGTTAAGATTGAATTAGTTGTACGCGGTATCTGCTGCCTCAAGACCGGAATGCCGGGTATCAGCGAGAACATTACGGTACGTTCGATCGTCGGTGACTTTTTGGAGCACAGCCGAATCTTCCATTTCTACAACAACGGTTTCGAGGAAGTCTATATGGGAAGTGCAGACTGGATGCCTCGTAACCTGGATAAACGTGTGGAGATTTTATTTCCGGTAGAAGATGACGCATTAAAAGCTGAAGTGATCCATATTTTGGACATTCAACTGGCGGATAACGAAAAAGCAAGAATTTTACAGAAAAACGGAACCTATCGACGTGCTGCAAAGGGCGGACACGCTAAACTCAACTCACAGAAATACTTCTGTGAAGAAGCAAAGCGTGCGCAAAAAGAACGTAAAAAGCAAAATAAAAATACGCATACGTTTGAACCTCTCCATTCTGTTCCGGAAGAGTAAAATAAAATCTAATACCAGAACAAAGAGTCGCTTGCGACTCTTTCGCGCTCGAGCGGTGCTTAATGCACCGCCCCTTTTTCACGAAAACGATCATGAATATTATGCGATATGATACATGATAACGCGCATTTTATTTTTTTGCTGTTAATTCTTATCACAGAAAGTCCATCAGCGAGATCTGATTTGAATGTGGCAGATCCCCGAATAATCCAAGCCTATCCATCGTCTCTACTGTATTTGCGCTGACCTTGCACCGGGTCTTAAAGTCTTCCTGCGACAAAAATTCCCCTTTGCTCGCCTCATCCTCGATCAACTCTGCTGCTTTATCTCCCAGTCCGTCGATCGATGAAAAAGCAGGCATTAATTTCCCATCCACGATCTGAAATCTGGTTGCTTTGGATCGATAAATATCAATCTTGCAAAAACCAAATCCTCGCGCATACATTTCCTGTACAAGATGCATATCATCTAACGTATTCTTTTCTTTGTCAGACAACTCATTTTTGCGTCTGTTGTAATCATTAATGTAATACTCTAACCGCTCTCTGCCCTGACACATGATCTCATAATCAAAGGCTGTCGCGCGAATACTAAAATATGACGCATAGTACGCCAACGGCTCGTGCACCTTAAACCATGCAACACGCAATCCCATCATAACATAAGCTGCCGCATGCGCTTTTGGGAACATATATTTGATCTTTTTGCAGGATTCGATGTACCAGTCCGGCACATTGCAGGCACGCATATCTTCTTCCATGTCCGGTGTCAAACCTTTTCCCTTACGTACACTCTCCATGATCTTAAAGGAACGTTCATTTTCCACGCCCATACTGATCAAATAGATCATAATATCATCACGGGTACAGATCGCCGTAGACAACGTACAGTCACCGTTTTTAATATAATACTGTGCATTGCCAAGCCATACATCGGTACCATGTGACAGTCCCGAAATACGGACAAGATCCGAAAAGTTTTTTGGCTTAGCATCTAACAGCATGCCCATAACAAAGTTAGTTCCAAACTCCGGTACACCCAGACATCCAAGCGTACATCCGCCAATATCTTCCGGCGTAATACCTAACGCCTCTGTCGAGGCAAAAAGAGAAAGCACATCCGGATCATTCATCGGGATCTCCGAGGCATCTTTACCCGTAAGATCCTCTAACATACGGATCATTGTAGGATCCAAATGTCCTAAAATATCCAGTTTCAACAAGTTTGCATCAATCTTATGATAATCGAAATGTGTCGTTATGATCTTTGTTGTCATATCATTGGCCGGATGTTGTACCGGCGTAAAGGTGTAGATCTCTTCTCCGATCGGCAACACAACGATACCGCCCGGATGCTGTCCTGTGGTACGTCTTACACCTACGCAGCCTTTCGCAATACGTTCCATTTCCGCACTGCGCTTTGTGATCTCATGTTCTTCACAATATTTCTTAACGTAGCCATATGCGGTCTTTTCCGCCATTGTACCAACCGTTCCGGCACGAAAAGTCTGACCTGCACCAAAAATAACCTCCGTATAATCGTGTGCATTACTCTGATACTCATTTGAGAAGTTCAGGTCGATATCAGGCTCTTTGTCTCCCTTAAATCCCAAGAATGTTTCAAACGGAATATCATGACCTTCTTTGTTCATTACTGTCCCACAATTCGGACAGATCTTATCCGGAAGATCGCACGCAGAAGTTCCCGCATTTTCCTTGATCACCGGATCATCAAAGTCATAATGATGGCAGGTTGAACAATAATAATGTGCCGGCAACGGATTGATTTCCGTAATTCCGGACATCGTTGCCGCAAAGGATGATCCGACTGAGCCTCGGGAACCAACCAGGTATCCATCTTCGTTAGACTTCCACACCAACTTCTGTGCAATAATATACATCACGGCATATCCGTTACCAATGATCGATTTTAACTCTCTCTCTAAACGCTCTTCAACGACCGGAGGAAGATCAGGGCCATAGATCTCATGTGCTCTGTTATAGCAGATATTACGCAGATCCTGATCAGAATTTTCAATATACGGCGGACATTTTCGCGGACTGCACGGATAAATCTTATCCACCATATCAGCGATCAGATTGGTGTTCGTAATGACAATTTCCTCTGCCTTTTTGGATCCAAGATATTGAAATTCCGCAAGCATTTCCTCTGTTGTTCGATAATATAGCGGTGCCTGCTGATCCGCATCCGCAAACCCCTTACCGGACATAATAATACGGCGATACACCTCATCTTCCGGATTCAGAAAATGCACATCGCAGGTTGCCACAACCAGCTTATTATAAGCCTCTCCAAGAGAAACGATCCGACGGTTAAGCTCCTTCAGATCGTTATCATCCTGTATCTGCGGATATTTATCTTCGTCACGAACCATGAATTCATTGTTCCCGATCGGCTGGATCTCCAAATAATCATAAAAGCGGACTAAACGGTCAATCTCTTCCTCCGGCTTTTCTTCAACAAGTGCACGGAACAACTCACCCGCCTCACACGCTGAACCGATCAAAAGGCCCTCACGCCACTTCATAAACAAACTCTTTGGCAATTTCGGTCGTCTGTTAAAGTATTTCAAATGAGACTCTGACACCAAACGATACAGATTCACGCGGCCGGTTTCATTTTTGGCTAAGATAACAGCATGATACGATGGCATCTTACGAATCGACTCCTCATTCGGAATACAAGCCTCGTTTAACTGTGTCAGATTCTTGATCTCCTTGTCCTCCAATCGCTTGATCATATGCAAAAAGATTTCTGCCGTTGCCTCTGCATCGTCCACCGCTCTATGATGATGTTCCAGAGAAACATTAAGCTGCTTTGCCACAGTATGTAATTTGTAATTTTTAAGTTCCGGTAAAAGTGCTCGCGCAACAGACACCGTATCCACAATCGTAAATTTGCAGTCAAGCCCGAGATCTGATGATTTCTGGCTAATAAATCCCATATCAAATCCGGCGTTATGTGCCACCATGACTGCCCCTTCACAGAACTCCAAAAATTGTGGAAGAACAGTTTCGATCCCATCCGCATCACAAACCATAGAGTCATCAATGGATGTCAGTTTCGTGATATGATATGGAATCGGTCGGTGCGGATTGATAAAGGTACTAAAACGATCGGTGATCGTTCGATTTTCGACCTTTACAGCACCAATTTCTATGATTTCGTTGCTTTTAGGACCAATTCCTGTCGTCTCCAAGTCAAACACAACATACGTATCATCAAACGCTTGTCCTTCATCATTTTGAACCGCTTCGATCAGATCATCGACCAAATATGCTTCGACACCATACAACACCTTAAATGCATCGTCACGATCCACTTCATGATCTGCATCCGGGAATGACTGTACAACACCGTGGTCTGTGATCGCCACTGAGGGTGTCCCCACTCTTTTGCACGCTTCACAAATTCACGTACCGGAACTACTGAGTCCATCTCACTCATTTGTGTATGTGCATGTAATTCCACTCGTTTTGGGCCCTCATAGATATCCATCCGTTTTTCTCTGGTATCTTTGCCCGGTTTGATGCCACGTACTGAACTGATCGTGATCTCGCGGCTAAAGGTATCAAAAATCGGGATTCCTTTCAGTTTTATAAATTTACCGTTTTTGAGTTCTCCGCCAATGGATTCTAATACTTCCGGCTCCAAAAAGATCTTCGCCTGAATCGTATCGGTAAAATCTGTAATATTAAACATTAACAGGATCTTACCACTTTTAAGCTCCCTCTCTTCCGAAGACAATATCATTCCCTCGATCACAACCTCACCCGGATCCTCCTGGATATCTGCAATCTTGATCATATTGCCATCACAATTACGTCCATAGAAACATTCTTCGTCCACATTGCCATGAAACGAACCTCTTCCACCTTTTCGGCTGTAAGGACTGCCTCGAAACGTCTTTTTCTCTCCTCCGGCTTTCTTCTCCGTGGAATCGTTCTTTTTCTCCACAACCGGTTCCGCAGCGGTCTTGACGACAGTCTCTGTAGGTGCTTTCTGTCCGGAGACTGCCCCCGGATTCTGTGATCTTCCTGCGGTTTTTCCTTGTGCACCCATGTTTTTTGTTCCGGAACCACGCTCGGACCCTTGTACTTTCTCCGTACCGAATGCCTCCACCGACTGCACCTGATTCTTATGTTGTATCACATCGCGATAGCTGATCTCTTCCTCTTCTTGGATCTGCGGTTCACGGTAACTGATCTTTAATGTGATCGAAAATCCGGCTTTTCTTGAAAAAAGATCTTGAACTTTCTTGATCACCTCTGTCTCTCTGGCACGAAACAATATATCATCATCACAGCACAAATAGAGTGTCTCCCCTTCGAGATGACACTCTCCACTATAAAACATGTTAAATTCCAGAACATTGCTTTCTTTCAAGATCATCAAAATGCTGTCCTGGTATTCCTGCCAAAAATTCTCAGGCGTATACTGTTCTGACAGTCGAAACCGATCTGTTACCTGTACGGTAAATCCTGCTTTATCAAACAACTGATTCAATGCGTACTCTAACAGTGCAATCTCACGGTATGGAATAATATGTTCACTGACAATATGAACCTCCACTCTTTTTTGCTCCCGCAACAGACACAGACGTTCTACATATACTTCCTCAAAAACAGACTGCTGCCTTGCCGTCAAACGAAGATCAGCAAACGTTTCCTGTAGTAACTTTTCCATTCGATCACATCCTATCAAGTTCCTGCTGCAATGCTAAGAGTAATTGATCTTCCGGAACTTTACGGATCACTTCGCCTTTTTTGATCAAAAGACCCTCACCTTTGCCCCCGGCAATTCCGATATCAGCCTCTCTCGCCTCTCCGGGACCATTTACAACGCAGCCCATTACAGCTACTTTTATATCTTTGTCAAGATCCTTGACCATATTTTCCACTTTCGTTGCAAGACCGATCAAATCAATCTGAGTTCGTCCACAAGTTGGGCAAGAAACAACCGTTACGCCCCCTTTACGCAACCCAAGTGTCCGCAAAATAAGTTTTGCCGAGCGTACCTCTTCGACCGGATCACCAGTGAGAGACACACGTATCGTATCTCCAATACCCTCATACAGAATCGTTCCGATACCGATTGCTGATTTAATGTTCCCGGAGTGAACCGTTCCCGACTCCGTAATTCCAACGTGCAGCGGATAACGACTCTGTTTATCCATTAACTCATGTGCTTTGATACTCATTAATACATCCGAGGATTTAATACTGATGACCAAATTGTCATAGCCCATATTTTCGATCATCGCAACTTTCTGTAATGCACTCTTTACCAACCCCTCCGCTGTCACATGACCGTATTCTGCAATAATATCTTTTTCAAGAGAGCCACTATTGACGCCGACACGGATCGGGATCCCACGCTCCTTAGCAGCATTCACAACAGCACGTACACGCTCCTCATCACCAATGTTGCCAGGATTGATACGAATCTTATCTGCCCCATTTTCAATTGCCGCCAATGCCAGACGATAGTCAAAATGAATGTCTGCGACCAGCGGAATATGGATCTGCTTATGAATCTCTTTCAAACTTTCTGCCGCCTGCATTGTTGGTACTGCACAACGGATAATATCACAGCCGGCCTCCTCCAGCGCATGAATCTGTGCAACCGTTGCTGCCACATCCTCTGTCTTGGTATTCGTCATCGACTGAATTGCTACCGGATTGCCACCACCGATCTTACGATCACCTATCTGAATCACTTTTGTCTGTTCACGCATCTATCCTCACCTATCCTTCTCCCGTATTAATGAATGATCTTAATCACGTCATTGTATAATACAAATACCATAAATAGCATTAGTAATACGAAACCTGCGAAATGTATATAGCCTTCCTTTTCGCGGTCTACCGGCTTACCACGCACAGCTTCTATCAAAATAAAGACCAGACGTCCGCCATCCAGCGCCGGTAATGGCAGCAGGTTCATAACGCCTAAGTTAGCACTTAGCAATACTGCCATATACAAAATGCTCAGCCACATTTCTTTCAAACCGATCTTAGACGTCTCATTGATCATGGTTCCGACAGTATCTACAATACCAACCGGACCGGATACTTCCTTCATCGACATTTTGCCGGTCACAAGCTGGCCTAAGCTGGCAACCGTTGTCTCGATCCAATATTTTACTTCGATCAAACTATACTGCAAAATCTGTCCTGCATTACCCTTCTGATAATCAGAAGCATATATTCCCAGTGTTTTGGTCTTGTAAGATTTTGGTGCGATCTCATACGTTTTCTCTTCGCTGCCTCTGCGGATCACAAATGAAATCGCTTCTCCTTCTTTTTTCTCTTCTTCCATGACTTTGCCAAGTTCTTCGCCATTATCCACAGTACGTCCATTTACAGACAAGATCTCATCCCCCGCCTTAACGCCTGCCTTTTGAAACGGCGAATCTTTGCTCACATCTGAGATTTTCGTATCTGCCGTGTTCTGCTGTTTGTAGGAAAAGCCAAACAAATATGCGGTATAATTCGGATCTACCATGATTGTCTTTTCTTTGCCGTCACGCTCGATCTCTACCTTTACCTCTTCTCCACTCAAAGGATGTAACATCAAGTACGTGTCAATTTCACGGCCGATCGTAATTTTTTTGCCATTGATCCGGCGGATCACATCACCTTTTTTGATTCCAGCCTCACTTGCCGGCTGATTGTCATACGCTGCAAGAACACGCGGAATATCTATTCCGTTATTGGCCAGAATGATAACCGAAAATACAAATGCCAGAATAAAGTTAAAGAAGGGACCTGCAAATACGATAGAGAAGCGTGCCCACACACCCTTTGTATTAAAAGAATCTGCCGCATCATTGTCCTCGTCTTCCCCTACCATAGCACAGGATCCACCGATTGGTAAAAGTTTCCAAGAATATTTAGTTACATCCTGCCAGTCTTCGTAGGCATCAAACTTCTTTTGCGAACAGAAAAATCGACAAACCGGCCCTTTCTTTGTCTTTGCAAACGTAATAATTCTCGGACCCATTCCCACGGAAAATTCAGGTACTCCGACACCGTGTTTTTTCGCAAGTAGAAAGTGCCCCAATTCATGAATCACCACAATGACTGTGAATATCAACAATGCTGCAATTATGTTCATAGTTTTCTCCAATCTGCCATCGTTTCCGATGACATCTATCCTTTCTTTATGCTTTGATCTTCTCTTTCAGCAAACGATATACGTCTTTCTCTACCGCCAAAATTTCCTCCAATGACGGATCTTTGATCACATGATGATGCTCCATACTCCAAGCGATCAAACGTGCTATATCCAAATAACCGATCTTATGCTGTAAAAACAGTGCTACCGCCATTTCATTCGCAGCATTTAATACCGTTGGAAGACTGCCTCCTGTACGTCCTGCCTCATATGCTAGAGCTAATCCTTCAAAAGTGTCCATATCCGGCTGCTCAAACGTGATCTCCTGCAATTTCCAAAAATCTAACCGCTCGCCCTGTAGATAACGGCGATGTGGATATGTCAAGGCATACTGGATCGGCAGTTTCATATCCGGCGTTCCAAGCTGCGCCATTACCGCTCCATCTTCAAATTCCACCATAGAGTGTATCACACTCTGTGGCTGCAAAACGACTTGTATACGATCGAAATCCACATCAAACAGATGACGGGCTTCGATCACTTCCAAACCCTTATTGACCATCGTTGCAGAATCTATCGTAATCTTGCGTCCCATGCTCCAGTTCGGATGACGGAGCGCATCTTCCACGCGGATATGTTCTAATTCCTCTTTCTTTTTACCTCGGAACGGTCCACCGGATGCCGTAAGCAAAATTTTATGTAAAGAGCCATGTTCCTCGCCTTGCAGACACTGAAAAATAGCTGCATGTTCACTGTCCACCGGCAATAGCTTAACGCCATGCTTCTCCACCAAAGGCATAATGATGTGACCGGCCGTCACCAATGTTTCTTTGTTGGCAAAGGCAATGTCTTTCCCTGACTTGATCGCCTCGATCACAGGACGAATCCCAATCATGCCGACTACTGCTGCAACAACTATGGTTGCTTCGGAATAGGTTGCACAGGCAATCAGTCCATCCATTCCCGTAACGATCTCGGTATCCGCCGCAGCATCTTTACGTAAATGCAAACGCTCCTGTAATTCTTTTGCCTTGTCTTCCAAATACACGCACACTAACTTCGGCGTAAATTCTACAATCTGTTTTTCCAACAGATCAATATTAGACCCTGCTGCAAGCGTTACGATCTGCATATCTTCATTTGCTCTGACAACCTCTAATGTCTGTGTTCCGATCGATCCTGTAGAACCAAGTACTGCTATCTGTTTCATGGTTAAATAACCCCTCCATTTCAAAGTTTCTCCTGCATTCGTAAAACTATCCGCATCACAAATAATGCATAGTCAAAAATACACTTAATACCCTATTATAATCCTACAGCGAATGAAACATCGTCACTAAATAATATACGATAGGCGCTGTAAAAATAATACTGTCAAAACGGTCTAAAATACCGCCATGACCCGGGATCAATGTCCCATAATCTTTAATGTCGTGATTTCTCTTGATCGCAGATGCTGTCAGATCGCCAATCTGTGAAATAACAGAGGATACTGCACCAACCACTGCAAACTGCCACCACAATGCGGTCTGGGTGCGGTAAAAAGCCAGTGCAAACAAAAAGCCGATCAAAGCTGCACCAATAATCCCCCCCACGCATCCTTCAATGGTCTTATTTGGACTCAATTTAGATGGCATTTTATGCTTTCCGATCAATTTACCGACACAGTATGCACAGGTGTCTGAGCCCCATGCTCCGATAAAGATCAGCCATACTATCAGTTGACCTCCCTCAAGCATACGTACCTGAAATACATACGACAACATCATTGTCACATAGATCAATCCAAAAAATACCATAATGATCTGTTCACTGCAATATTTTGGGTAAGCGATCACATAACAAGCCATCATAAGCATCAGCGCACCGATCAATAACATAATAACATAGTCCGTTTTTTGTGCCGCCAACAACAGATCCAGGCCAATACTCGCGGCATATCCGATCAACGCCGGTACTGTCTTTTCCATTTTAACGGCACGATAAAGTTCAAACAGGCCGATCACAGTGATCAATGTTATTACCCAAAACAACGGCAAACCGCCAAAGATCATCAATGCGATCGTAATGATCATCAATACAATTCCACTCAGTAGTCTAGTCTTAAACATATCTGCTCCCTTTCTATTTGACACCACCGAAACGCCGGTCCCTTTGTTGATAATATTCTACTGCCTTTTCCAGTTCTTTTTTATTAAAATCAGGCCACAAACAATCTGTAAAATAAAACTCGGTATAAGCCATCTGCCACAACAGATAATTAGAAAGCCTCTGTTCACCGCTGGTTCGTATCATAAGATCCGGATCCGGTATTCCCTTTGTATCCAAATATCCGGAAATCGTGTCCTCGGTAATATCTATCGGATTCAAAATGCCGTCTTTAACATCTTTCCCCATCTTGGTCACCGCACGCCGAATTTCATCTCTGCTGCCATAGTTTAAGGCAACCTGAAAATGCAGCCCGGTATTTTTTGCCGAAAACTCTTCCAACTCACGGATCTGATCCTGCAGATCCGGTGCCAGTTTCGTAATATCTCCTATCACGCGTACCTGCATGTTGTTCTTCTCACTGGTTTTCAGGCAATCCTTTAAGTAACTATATAACAACTTCATCAAAGCATCGACTTCCTCTTTGGGTCTGGACCAATTCTCCGTTGAAAATGCATACATCGTCACGTATTCAATGCCCATATCCCATGCTGCCGCACAAATCTTTTCTACGTTTTTGCTGCCAGCTGCATGACCTGCGTTCCTTGGAAGGAAACGCTTTTTAGCCCATCTTCCGTTGCCATCCAAAATGATCGCTACATGTCTGGGTACGGCTCTCTTCTCATCACTCATCTATATCCTCATTTCTATGCGCAACTGCACCCATCCCGGGAGCAGACGCCATATTCCTTTATTGAAAAGTAGGGATAGACCCATTCCGTCCATCCCTATGATCCATGTTTTGAGAAAATCTCTCAAAACTATGTTATACTATACTGTCATGATCTCTTTAGATTTTGACTCAACCATTTCATCAATTTTCTTAACAAACTGATCTGTCAGTTTCTGTACTTCTGCCTCCGCATCCTTCTGCTCATCCTCAGAAATTTCATTTGCTTTCTGCTCTTTTTTGATATAATCGTTCGCATCTCTGCGGATATTACGGATCGCTACCTTGGCATCCTCGCCCTTTTTCTTGACATCCTTTGTCAAATCCTTACGACGTTCCTCCGTCAGTTCCGGGAAAGTCAAACGGATCACTTTACCGTCATTATTTGGCGTAAGTCCCAGATCAGAAACTAAGATTGCTTTTTCAATCTCCTTGATCAAACTTGTCTCCCAAGGCTGGATCACCAATGTACGTGCCTCAGATACGGAAATATTGGCAACAGACTGTAAGTTTGTCGGCTGTCCATAATAATCCACCGAAATACGATCCAACACATGCGGATTAGCGCGGCCTGCTCGGATCGTCGTATACTCGTTTGCAAGACTTTCAATTGATTTATTCATTTTCTCTTCAAATTGTCCTAATGATACACTCATGTTTACACCATACCTTTCTTATTCTCTATGCTTCTACCAACGTACCTGCCGTTGTTCCCATTGCTGTGTCAATAATACTGTTCTTTTCATTCAATCCAAAGATCATCATCGGCATATGATTCTCCATGCATAGAACCGCTGCTGCCAGATCAATAACGCCCAAACGCTTATTGACCACCTCATCAATGGAAATCGTATCAAACTTTTTCGCTTCCGGATGTACGGCCGGATCACAGTCGTATACGCCATCAATGGATTTACCGGATAAGATCACATCTGCTTCGATCTCAATTGCACGAAGCACCGTGGCTGTGTCTGTTGAAAAGTAAGGATGTCCCGTTCCACCGGCAAAAAATACAACCTCTCCCGCTTCCAACGCCTTCACAGCTTTATCCTTTGAAAACAGTTCTGTAAACGCTCCGCAGACAAACGGTGTCATAACACTTGTCTTCAAACCAACATAGCGGAAAATATCAGAAACATATACACAGTTCATAACGGTAGCTAACATACCGATCTGATCTGCCTTGGTACGGTCGATCGTTTCACTGGTACGACCTCTCCAAAAGTTACCGCCACCGGTCACGATAGCAACCTGTACACCATCCTCGACCAGACTCTTTACCTGTCTTGCCACTTCTAAGCAGGTAGCCTCATCAAAACCTGTCTTATTCGGACCGGCCAAAGCTTCACCACTTAATTTTAATAATACTCTCTTATACTTAGCCATAATTATCCTCATTTCTATGCAAAAAACTTATCAATATCCACATCAGTATAATCCAACGAGCAGGATCCGTCCAAAACAGCGCCCTGATTGATCTGCAAAGACTCTGCAATAACATCTCCCTTAACAACAGCGCCTTCCTCTAAGACAACCGCACCTTGCACGTCGATCGTTCCCTTCACAGCTCCGGCAATATACGCAGATGTTCCGGTAACATTTCCAATGATCACTGTTCCTTCACTGATCTGCACAGTTCCTTCGCTGTCCAAAGATCCTTCCAGTCGCTTCGTATTAACATAGATCTCTGCACCGGAAACATTACCTGTCACTGTACCATTGATCGCTACTTTACCACGGGAAGTAATGTCACCATTGATCGTACCCATTACATCAACAGCCCCGGCCGAATTAATACCGCCATTAACGGTGGTTCCCTGACTGATCACCGTCACTGTGTCATCAGACACTTCTCCGGGTGCATCCATATGTGCTGTCTTATTTTCCTTTACCTTATCCGTTTTCTTATTGTGTTTCTTATGATTTGATGCCGTCTTTTTCTCAGCTTCCTTCGCCGCAGACTCTTTTGCCACATCCTCAATATCTTCTATCTCACCTAAGAGTTTGCTCAAATCTTCATCCATTTCTCCATCAGAGGTCTTATCATCACTCTCTGAAACATCCTCACCATCCGAAAAAATCTGGCTTAACAGATCCTTATCCACATTATCATCTGCAATATCTGCATCGTCCGCCTTGTCCTCATCAAATAATGAACCTAGATCATCACCGATATCATCCAAATTCAAATCCTCCGGTAACGAAACATTCTCTGTCGTCTTTTCATCGTCATCCTTAAAGATTCCCATATTTTCCTCCATTTTGCGCATTGCTGCGCCCTTTATGCTGTAATACCTCATATACGGTCACCAAACTCCGTCTGATAACCATAGTCATACTTTTTAATTATATCATGAATTTACCGGTTCGTCTATAGTCTGCTTGACCCGTCAGCCCCTGCTCTATGCATCCACTGACTCCATTTGATACGAAATACTGCATATGCCCTGTCAAATACGATCCAAACCACCTCTGCCAAAAGTACCGCCGCCAAACCAAACAAGATCTTAGAATGCTGCAAAACCGTCAGCAAGAATCCTTGTACAAGCTGTTGGAAACCAAATACATAAACATAGCTACAAACTGCACTGATCAAAAGCACATGATACAATATTCCTTTTAGTATCCACGCAAGCATCCTTTGTTTCTTTGAAAAAAAGTGTTCCAAGCACTCCCACGCGAAAACATACAGTACGAATGCCGCATATGTCAACACATACCATTTATTTGGCAACAACACTACACCTAATACACCTGCTGCCGCAGAAACCAGCAATCCATCCTTCCACCCTCTCTGCCAAGTTGTCACGCCTCCTAAGAAAGCCGCTGCCGCCAGGCAAAATAATGAACAATTCTCAAACACGCAAGACAAATACAATAACACCACCATGGCCGCTGTGATCATACCACCATAACTAACCCTGCCAGACTTTAGAAACATGTACACAAATCTCCTCCCATGCATTCACAAAGTGTATCCGCACACCAAAGATCGCAGCACAGATTGCCTGTTCCACATTCATTGCCCGCATATGGATCTCTTCCATATTGACCACCATAACTTTGATATTGACCACGCTGATATGGATTATAACCCTGTCCACTGTTCTGGCCTTGATACCCCTGACCCTGATAGCCTTGTCCCTGATAGCCGGCACTATAGCCGCCAGACGTCTGACTGTCATTTGTTGCGTAGCCTTTCGCGCGCATATCCATGATCTGCGAATATGCCGCCTGCACTTCCTTAAACTTTTCCTCTGCCAGATCCTTCAACGGATTATTGGCATTTGCATCAGGATGATATTTACGACTCAGTTCACGATATGCCTTTTTTACCTCTTCATCTGTTGCATCGCTGGAAATCCCCAGCACCTTATATGGATCCATTATTGTTCCTCCTTCTGCAGTTCCTGTTTTATCATATCAAAGCGATTCCATACTCCTGCATATAAAATATTACGCATAATATCTCTATACTCCAGGCACGGTAGCTTCTCAAATGCTGCTCCGGCAGCCGCGATCTCTGTCAACAGCTGCTCCTCGACCTGCGGTAATAGTTCCCGACGGTCAGTCCCCAGATAAGGATTGAATCTCTCCTTATGGGTGTCTTCCGGCAAATCCTCAAAAGCATCCATAATATAGATAAATTTGCCCAAATAATATCCGGTTTCCCGAAAAAAATCTGCCAATCCGTCTTCTTTCCACGCAAATACTTCTGCAAGCATGCGTCCAAAACAATCTGCCAGAGCAGAAACATTCCTGCAGTCTTCCTGCTCTAATAAATGAAGCCTTTGCATTCCCTCGGCAATTGCTCTTGCCTGTCTTGGATAGTGTTGCTCCAATCGTCTGCTCTGCCCACGATACATCTCAACTCCCAATGATGCCGCCAGCGAATGTTCATCCTGCTTATCGTCCACAAAATGATAATAGCTCAGAAGCATATTAATATCTGCTGCATAGTTTGCTGCTTCCGTACGGATCACACGTCGTTTGCCTGCCGGATGGATAATGCATCGCTTGTGTTCCTCCTTTACCGCCAGATCATACACTGATGAAAGCAACAACACCAAAAATGTCATGTCATACGTCAGCGTAACCTGCCCCCGCAGCCCATAGTTATCCCGCAATGAATGACACAGGCCGCAGTAAAAACCCTTGTAACACTCATAGTCTTTTACTAACAGCTCCGGTTTACGGATTCTTACATAACCAAACATGCTACTTCCATCCTCTCTTTTTTTCTAACGTTGTTTATCATAACATAAAAATATGGTATGATGTTAAACGAAAAATTAAATTTATATTAAAAACTCAAATTTCGCACATCCAAAGCTTCTGTTAGGTCGCATATTGCTTATTATGTCAGCAATAAATATAGTATTTTGCAGCCGATAAGCTAAC
>ERZ859980.93-NODE-93-length-62181-cov-4.903068_pt1 | contig 62181 bp, 60 predicted proteins | sample MGYA00509984_ERZ859980 | MGnify/ENA primary metagenome ERZ859980 (study PRJEB30046, sample SAMN00715173) | human gut metagenome | study: EMG produced TPA metagenomics assembly of the A metagenome-wide association study of gut microbiota in type 2... | reverse complement strand
TATCAATAGTAAAGTGCTGACCCGTAAAACGAACGGGCAATTTCTTTTTTGTCATCCTTAATTCCGCAACACTTTGATTTAACTTTATTTATAAGTACCGGAGCAAGTTCTGCTACAAGTACCATGACATGTGTTGAAGCAACTGTTCATACAACGGTTGTTACATCCTGCGCATGACATTGCATTTGCAGTTTCTGACAAGATAGGACTTGACAGGAGAGCTGCACCAGCCAAAATAGGCAGAGCACCTTTAGCGGCTCTCTTAAAGAACTCACGACGAGACTGAAGTTCTTCATTCTTACCATTTTTCTTCATAAAATAAAAAATTTAAATTAAACAATATGCCTTTCGGCATTATTTGACAATCTCAATAAAATCAGTAGGAATATACGCAGTAGCGACAAGGCACAATCCCGAGATCTCAACAACAATTCTTTGTTGTCCTGCTATTCTGGCAACTTTTCCAACCACTCCCTTGAAGTCACCAGCTATTACTCGTACTTTATCTCCACTTTTATAGTGACACTGTTCCGCTGTAACAATGCGTACATGCTCACTATCAGTACTTGTTGCTTTGATAAAATTTATCATTGCATTGTATGGTATAATAAGCGGAGGATTTTTACCGTTTGCCTCTGGAGGAAGCGTCTTATCCAAATAATATTTTATAAAAGAGATTGGGGCATCAACTGTCTTTTTCACAAAACTGTCTGATTGTTCCCTTGTGGCGTATATAAAAAGAAAGTTGGGAAGAAGAGGCTGTTGTATTCGCTTCTTCTTCCCAGCAATCACTTTTAGTACATAGTGCATCGGCACGTATGTCTTAATATCATTCTTCTTTGCTTTCTCTACGGCTGCATTTACCCTGTTATAAGTAGCACGAAGAACAAACCAGTTGTAACCTTCCTGCTGGACATATTCCGAGGACACCCCTGTTTGTGAGCTTTGGGCTTCGGGGGAGACATTGGAGGCAAATCCAATGTGAGGAGGTGAATCGCAACCTCGTTTGGTATGCGCATTAAGCAATGCGTTCATATCGGCTTATATGTCGTTGCTCGTTAATAGCAATATAGACATAAAAAGAGCGTGGAAACGTCTGTTGTCTATTCCACAGTCTGAGGCTCTAGCAATTGCCTATCATAGTTGAACAGACAACGTCAGAGCCCACGCCGATATGAATAATCATTTCCATTAGGAGACCATAATAAACAATTGTTGTGCCCGAAAAGGTACAATCCGTGCTTACAGGTCTCCGCAGGAGCGATATTATCACACCCGGGACATCTACCGTTGGCTTTGCTCAAGACTATGATAACTGTTAATTTGCTAGATTACAGACTGTCTTAAACAGAGCGTTAGTAAACGCCTTCATTATGTCTGGACTATCTTTCCCACCCAATGCCCGCTTTGTACCGCTTTGTCATTATGACTCCGCCATACTCAGCACGGCGTAGGCTGCCTTGTATGCCATCACGAAAGAACACGTCTAACCTCAATGGCTATAAACATGGCGATAATAGTCCGCTGCAAAAGTACAAAGAAAATCTCAATACAACCTCATTTTGTTATGGAAAAGTATGTATAAACCTTAAATTTAACCATAATTAACTAAATTCTTGCTCAAATCTCGTATATTTTGTGTAAGGAAATGGCCTCTTATTGGCGTAAAAAGCAAAAGACAGATGCGAATGTCACATCTGTCATTATTGTTGTCGCACATGTCTTTCTTGAAAGAAAGCCTATGGCTGGTTTATTTCAGAATGATTTTCTCCTTTGCTGGATGACATAAGGAGAATGTACTTTTGCCGTCTTTGTTTGTATAGCAGAAGTCGCATGAATTTATAATATCCATGCCAATCACCACATCATAGTCTGAATTGTCGTTAAGCAGAGCCTGAACATTCAACTCTGCTGTTCCTGTTGGAAGGATAACATGAACAAGGTAAGTCCAGGATTCGACATCACCTCCTGCACTCGAAATAAGAGCCTTGTTCTTCGGTTGTAACCCTAAAGCATTTACAACTTCCTGTGAAATCAATGTATTGGTCGCTCCTGTGTCCCACAATACATTTTCAACTTGGCAATGAACAGGAACAGCCACGTTTGCCGACAAATCTACGGCTGGACAGATAATGACGTTTGTAAGAATAGCCTCTGGCTGGGATTCGTATTCTTTTGTATATACAGCCATTCCTACCTCAACTCAATTTTTCCCGTATATGAAGTTTGTTGAGGAACAGGCTCGTCAGTGATAAGGCGAACCAAACGGACATAACCTGTCCGTGCAGCTCTATTTCCGTTAATGACGGGAGCCTGAACTGCGGTTGCAAAATCTATTGTCTTGTTCTTTATAACTTTCATATACCTACAATTTAAAAAATGTCCCGCTGGGTACGCTGTTCTTATGGGAAGCGAGCGGGATTTGTCAATGCAAAGGTAGGCATTCAATTCCAAAAAACCAAACAATTGGAAGAAAAACTAATCTAACTACCCTAAATTTAACATTTTATCAGGAAAACTACTAAACAATGAATACGTCTTTCAAACGCTATTCTATTGCCGCCGAATTATTAACCTCAGTTGTATATCAGCCATATATGCCGATAGAGATACAACCAAGGTACAAGACACCCATTTGCGACCCTTTTTGCAGCCCCATGTAAGGCTCTCACTCCCCCTCTTTTCCTTTTTCGACCGTCTCACTCTTTATGGATGATGAGAGTGGTACTTTTTATCAAAAATGTGCTCTGTGGATAGCAATCAGCCAAAATCACCCAAAATATTTTCATAAATAATCTTAAATCCGCTTTTTACCCCTGTCATAGTTTTTTCTCTTTGCCGAGTGCCTTGAACTATAGATTTTCGTTTGTTCAATATTTGTACCGTTTTGAATTTGTTGTTTTTAAGAAAGTGTTGTGGCTCAACGTGTTAGGAGATATAAAAAGGCTTCCACATGAACAGTGTGGTGCGTCAGCTTCTGGAACAGAATACGGATGTGGTCATGGTGGATACGGGTGATTCCTACGAAGGTATATGCGGATATTACAAGGGTACATACATAGCCTACTCGAAGGAGAAGCCCATTTCCATGAATCCGTTCAAGGTCACGAAGGAGGAATATGAGCTTAATTTCGGGGAGAAGAAGAACTTCCTCAAATCGCTGATATTCCTGATATTCAAAGGTAACGCATTTCCGACAAAGATTGAGGACATGCTGATAAACCAGACCATAGTAGAATACTATGAGGCCTATTTCAATCCGTTTGAAGGGTTCAGCGACAGTGAGCGTGAGGCACTGAGGCAGAAACTGCTGGTCGCCGCCAAGATGGAGGATGACTATGAACAGTACACGCACAGCATGGAGGACATCGACAGGCAGATAAATACGGAAGAGGTTCAGGAGAAAACTGAAAGCCGTGCCCTGCTGCTGCCTTCCGAAGTACGCCGTCTGAAGCTGATACGACAGTGCCGTTCACTGACTGCCCTGATCAATGATGAAGCGGCCACAGAGTCGGAAAAGGAACGTGCACTTGCCATCATAGAAAAATATAAGAGGGAACTTTATAACAATTCCATGCTGATTAAGATAGACAGGCAGATTGACCACATGGAGGAACAGAAGCGCAGGCTGAAGGTTCAGGAACTCTCGTTCAACTCCTATTATGAGTTTGCCCTGGAGCGCATACCGCAAATTACACAGCTGGAGAAAATCAGTTTCAATATACATGACTTTGCGGCCATACTGAAACAGTTCTACCGTGGCGGCGAGCTGGAGATGACGCTGAACTCCGACCTGGACATTAACCTGTTTGACGAGCGTTTCATTGTGTTCGAAATAGATAAAATAAAGGATGATCCGGTGCTTTTTCCGATTGTGGTGCTGATTATCATGGATGTGTTCCTGCAGAAGATGCGTATCAAGAAGGGACGGAAGGCTCTTATCATCGAAGAGGCATGGAAGGCAATCGCGTCACCTACCATGGCAGAATATATAAAGTATTTGTATAAGACCGTCCGGAAGTTCCACGGAATAGCCGGTGTGGTCACACAGGAACTTAATGACGTGATTGATTCCCCTATTGTGAAGGAGGCCATCATCAACAACTCGGATGTGAAGATTCTGCTTGACCAGACCAAGTTCAAGGACAGGTATGAGGATATTGCAGCCATTCTGGGACTCACTGACATACAGCGTCAGCAGATTTTCACCATCAATGCGCTGAACAACCATGAGGGAAGAAGCTACTTCAAGGAAGTGTGGATTTGCCGGGGACAGCACTCGGATGTGTATGGTGTGGAGGAAGCACCGGAATGTTATTGGGCATACACTACAGAACGTACCGAAAAGGAGGCACTGAAGATTTATCTTGCCCGGTACGGTACGCTGCAGGAAGCCATTACCCGTATCGAGGAAGACCGCAAGGCGGATGGAGCGCTTCTGTATCTGGAGTTTGCAAGAAAAGTCAACCAACATCAAAAAGTTATGTCACTATGGTAAGAACAGTATTAAGAATCATATCGGTTATAATGCTTTCTGCATTTGTCTGCATTAATGCACATGCTGCCTGGAGAATCGTATTCGACCGCAACTGCCTGAAGATTGTCATGGCCAATACCGCTTCACAGAAACTTATCGAGGAACAGCACAACCAGCGTGTGGATACCATTGCAGCCAAGAAACAGAAGGTGGAACTCTATACGGTAAGCATGGCTACCATGAAGGAACTCTACAAACTGAGCATGGAGAACATATCCGGTTTCGGAACTGAAAGTCTTTATTATAAGGAAATAGGCCTGTGCGCTCTGGATATTCTGCGAAATGTTCCGGTACTTGTCAGCACGGTAAACAGGGCCAAATTTTCAAACAGGCTGCTCTGTCTGAACGAGCTCGGCAATCTTGTAGCGGAAACCCAGCAGCTGGTCGGCAACTTCGTCAATATCGTGAACAATGCCAGGATTCCCAATCCGTTGCAGGGACAGGCCACTGCCGAGAAAAAGGATGACGGCTACAACCTGCTGGACAGGTATGAAAGGCTGACACTGGCCAACAGCATCTATACTGACCTGAACAGGATACGCTACAAGGTGGAAGGGATGGTTCTGATGGCACAGTATGCCACTGCAAACGACCTCTTCTTTGCCATTAACCCTGAAGGATGGGCAAATGTGGTGACCATGAAGAATCATGTGGGGAACCTTGTACAGGACTGGAACGGACTGGTTGCTTCAAATTATTAACCTTTAATATGTATGTGTCTGTCATGAAAATCAGGAATATAAGTATCATATCAGCCGGTATTATAATGCTGTTGCTGCCTGTAAATGCTTCTGCTTTCATAATACCCAAAGACCTGCCGACCATCGAAGCACTCATAGCCCTGCACAAGGCCATAAAGAAGGACGAGGACAAGGCTCTGACAAGGGTGGCCACAAGCTATGGCGAGCAGTCGCTCATTGAGAAGGGTGCGGAAAAGTTCAATGATGTCCGGACCACTCTGGATACAAGGCTGAACAATGCCTATTCGTACCTGGTGCTGGCCGGTGCCATTTCTTCAACGGCCAACTCACTGTATCAGCTGGTAACGGAATACAAGGACTTTACCGGTAATTCTTTCAGTCATGTATCGAAGAAGCCTTTCGTGGCCTGGTATTATGCCGATGCCAACGTGGCAATATCAAGGGAGATACAGCACTGCTACAGACTGTATGCAACCGTGGCCGCTTCGGGTATAAACCTGATGAAGGCTTCCATGGATGAGAAACTGAATCTGGTAATGACACTGAAGGCTTCCATCGACAGGGCAAGGTACATCATAGACAATGCCAATCTGTACTGTTTCCTTGTCACGGACTGCGGATGGAAGCCGGACTATATCTGGGAGATACTGAACTCCAATGTGAAGAATGAGATAGCTGAGCGTGTAATCAACAAATGGAATCAGGGATATGCAGGTTAGAATTATGTTATTGTGCCTGTTCTGTATGGCAGTTTCAGGTACAGTTACTGTTGCCAATGCCCAAAGCATAGTCAGTGACAGTGAAAAGCAGAAGCAGTGGAAGTCAATGGAGAACGGTCCGTGGGATTTTGCTCCGGACTGGTATTACTTTTTCCTGCACAAGAAATATTCCGGTGCGGAAATGTACTGGAAATGGGACTGGTTCAATTCCGGATTCCGTGTCCGTTTCAAGGAACCAAAGTCTGATGTGAAACGTATCATGCCGGTGCGTGTGACTGCCGAAGAGACGCAGAGACAGAAAATCAAAAAAGTGGAGAGTGAGCGCAAATATATCGAGGAACTGTATAAGGAAGAACTGGCAAGGGAGGCTGACAGAAATGTTGACCTGATGTATGCCACCTACAAGGACGAGTTCAACCGTATGCAGGACTGTATCACGGACGGACTGCTCTATTGTATGCAGAAGAGTGACGGCAAGCTCCGCTATCAGGTGGACGAACTGAGCCGCCAGAATGAAATACTCTGTGCGGATATAGCCTATATACACAAAACCGGTGTCGGCTATGGACTGGAGAACGCCAAGCGGCAGAAGGCATACGAGGAAGCCAAATCCAGGATGGCAGAGCTGGTCAACAGGACTGCACACCTTTGTGCCGTTGCCGCTACACACTATTAGACATTCTCTATAATTGATAACAATTCAGGTAATAATATTAAACAAATAATATAGTCAATCATGAATTTACTGTTTATTCCACTGACAATAGGACTTCCGGCCATTGACGAAAGTCTGGAAAAGCTGCTGACGGCCATGGAGACATTTCCGAATGTGGCCGTTCTCGGTGATGCCGTTTCAATGGCAAAGGCTCTCGGTTTGTGCCTGGCCCTGTGTGTCGGTTCATACGAATGCTGGATGATGATGCTCGGAAGGCGTGGTATGGATGTCATGAAGCTGTTGCGCATCATCGGCATTTCCCTGTGTATTTCATCCTCTTCATGGATATGCTCGGCTCTGCAGGTTCCGGAAAGAGTCTGGAGTCCGCTACATGGGCTATGGCCAAGGCAAAGAACAAGGAAGTGGCTGCCTTCGAGCTGAAGGTGGCACAGAAACAGAGTGAATATCTTGACAGGTTGAGAACCGTGCAGGATTCCATAGCCACGGCAAAGCAGGTGGCCGAAATCGGTCAGGATGCTGCCTGGTGGGACAAGCTGATATATAATGTGGAGAATCTGGGCTCGACCATCAACAACTACGCCCAAAGGGCTGCCGTGGCGGCTGAGACGAAGGTCAGTGAATGGATAAACGATGTCATACGTTTTGTCGGGGAACTGATTTTCCAGATGTCGTATTACGGGATGCTCGTGGCACAGAGGATTTTCATGGCCATCATGATGATATTCTGTCCGATCATGTTTGCTCTCTCGCTGGCACCGCCATGGAACTCGGCCTGGAGCCAGTGGATGTCCAAGTTCCTTTCCCTCTCGTTATGGGGATTCGTGACCTATATGTGCATCTATTACATAGACTTCATCCTTCTTTATAACCTACAGCAGGATCTGGTGGCATACGACCATCTGCTTCATGGCTCGGTAAACTCCTGGGAACAGATTGGCGCACTGGGACTGCAGGGAATAGGTTCCAACTGTATGTATGCCATGGGTATGCTCGTGGGTGCCTATATCATACGCTTCGTTCCTGAAGTGGCTTCATGGCTGATTCCGGGAGGTGTAAGTTCGGGTACTGGTTCCGTAGCCGGTTCGGCTGCAATGGGTATCACTTCGGCTGCAGGTGGTATGGCCGGAAGTATGGCAGGTTCTGCCATGAAAGGAACAGGTTCGGCTGTCAGGTCATTAGTCAAATAACATCAAATCTTTTTACAATATGCTTATTGAATCCCTTGCACAGAAAACCAGACTGGCCATGATGACGGTATTTGCGGTAATTGGAGGCTGCACCGTCATCTGTGCCTTTACCATCTGGTGCTGCATTTCCCTTGTCAACGAGGAAAGGCAGCAGATTTATGTACTTGACGGAGACATTCCGTTTCTTGCCGAGCGTGCACGGCTGGAGGCCAACTTCACTATGGAGGCCAAGGCGCACATACAGCTGTTCCACCAGTATTTCTTCAACCTGCCGCCCGACAACGACTATATCAAATGGACGGTAGGGAAAGCAATGTATATGGCTGACGGAACTGCACTGAAACAGAAACAGGCCATGGACGAGAACGGTTTCTACTCGGACATCATTTCCTCTTCGGCTGTCTGCACCATCATGTGTGACTCCATTCAGTTTGACGAACATGAACGGAAGTTTACCTATTACGGTACGCAGCTTATCAAGCGCAGGACCAGGGACATCAGACGCTCGATGGTGACAACAGGTTACATCGAGTCCGTACCGAGGACAAGGAACAATCCGCACGGTCTGCTCATTACCGGCTGGAGGACTCTTGAAAACAGGGATTTGGACTATTGATATACTGATATTATGAAATCATTCAGAAAAAAGATACAGGAAAGCCGTCTGAAAACGCATCTGCTTATCAGGTCGTGGTTGCAGCCAAGGCTGGGTGTCATCGGTACAAGATACCGTCTGGCCGCAAGGATAAGACTGGCCAACAGATGGGCGGCAAAGCATCCGAAAGCTACATTCGCAGGTGTAACAGGAACACTGCTTCTGCTACTTGTCAGTACTGTTGCCATAGATTCCGGCAACGGAAAACAGAGTGAACCGGATGTCAGTTCGATAGCCGCAATGGAACCGGTATTTCAGGGATTCCGTACCATCCAGGCAAACAAGGACATTCACCGCAGTGTATTGACGGACATGACAGTAAAAGGACAGTTACTGCGTCATGAACTGGACTCCATGATTGCCATACATGTAAAGAGCCGTGAGGATTCCTTGCGGATCATCCTCAAATACCGGCAGCTGGAAAATATAGTCAAATCCATTAAAAACAATGATAACCCATGATTAAGATTAATTTCAAACAGCCCAAGTATATCTTTCCGCTGGTTATATTCGTTCCGCTGTGCGCACTGGTATACTTTGTGATGCAGACCTTCTCCGGCGGTGAGGAGACTGCCGGAACGGTAGCTACAGACCGTATCAACATGGAACTTCCCCAGGCCAATGCCGAGGAAGCCGGAGACAAGATGTATGAGATGTCCAGACGCTTCGGTGACGAGGATGCCTTCACAGCCGTAAGCGGTATCGGAGAGGAAGAACAGAAGAAGGAGGAACTGGAACACGGCTACAGCGAGGAGGAGCTGAACCGTCTGGATGCAGCTGAAGCTGAAAGACAGCGGCAGCAGAGGGAGCTTGAAGAACTGGAGCGTTCCCTTGCAGAATCCAGAAAGCATATCAATGCATATGCCTACGGTAACGGTCCTTCGGGAAACGGTGAAACGGGTTACGGAGGTATGGGCTATTCCTCACAGGACGAGTTTGCACGTGACCTTGAAGAGATTCAGCGAAGGAGCTATGAACGGCAGAAGGCCATTGAAAGCGGACTGGGTATCAAAGACCCGGAAGCAGAGGAAGCGGAAAGAAAGCACAGGGCTGATTCCATAGCTAAAGTACGTCAGGAGGAAAGGGAACGCAACTGTCCGAGTCTGGTAATCAAGTCTGATGATACCAATGCCGACAGGTTCAATACGGTTACTGCTCCGGATGAATTTGCCGAGAACAAGCTGATACGTGCCATGATTGACCAGACCACAAAGGCGCATGAAGGTACACGTCTGCGGTTCAAACTTCTGGACGATGTGACGGTAAGCGGTACAAGACTGAAAAAGGGTACTTACCTCTATGGTACAGTGACAGGTTTCGGACAGCAGCGTGTCAGGGCTTCCATAACCAGTATTCTTGTCGGCGACAGATTCATAAAGGTTAAACTTTCGGTTTTTGACAATGACGGTATGGAAGGCTTCTATGTTCCTGAATCGGCTTTCAGGGATTTCATGAAGGATGCAGGTTCCAATACGGTACAGCAGAATATAAATTTTGAATCCAGTGACGGTTACGGTACAGGTATTTCTACGGAGGCCATTGCACTCCAGTCGCTGCAGAACATGTATAACTCTGCCACGTCTGCCATATCTTCCAATATCAGAAAGAACAAGGCGAAAATCAAGTACAATACCATCGTTTATCTGATAAACTCGGAGGATGCACGCTGATATATCTGAATACAGCAAAGAAAATTATAGTAACATTTTAATATTTCAATATGAAAACCAAAATTATTCTGATAATATGCCTTATCACAGGCATAGCCGTACATCTGTCGGCCAACGAGAAGATATACATCAACCGGGAAGTGACCACGCACATTGTAATGCCGGAGAACATCAAAATGGTGGATATTTCCACTACTAAAATTATAGGCAACCAGTGTACAGACAATATCGTCCGTATCAAACCTTATCTGGAGAATGATTCCATATCATCTGAGGGTTACAGCGAAAACGAACTGCTGGGTACACTCACCATCATCGGTGAGCGTCATATCGCCCAGTATGACATCCTCTATACCGAATCACCCAAATATGCTTCTACCATCTACAATGTATCCTACAATGAGACACAGTCCTATATCAATCCGGAAGTTTCCATGCCGATGGCTGAGATTGCACGATATGCCTGGGCTGTCTATGGAAGCAAGAGAAAGTTCAACCAGATTGTATCAAATAAAAACGGAATCAGGGCATACATCAACAATATCTATTCCATCGGTGACTATTTCTTTCTGGACTATACACTGAAAAACAAGACCAGAATTGCATACGACATCGAGGAAATAAGGGTAAAACTTACTGACAAAAAGGAGACAAAGGCAACCAACTCACAGACCATAGAGCTTACTCCGGTATTCTCCATGAACAACACCCGTAAGTTCAGGAAAGATTATAGGAATGTGCTTGTAATTCCGAAGCTCACTTTCCCTGAAGAGAAGGTGCTCCGTCTGGAGATTTCCGAAAACCAGATAAGCGGACGTGTGGTGGTACTCACCATCGAGTATGAGGACATTCTCAATGCGGACGGTTTCGACTCGGATATTCTGGACGGTGCAGACTATTACCCCTACTATTATATTGATCATTCCATAAAAAGATAGGCCATGAAGAAGATTCTGTTCATTCTGTTTTGCCTGGTTGCATTCATCGGTGCATCGGCACAGACCGGAAAGGTTTCCGTCAATGCCGGATTCCTTTTTCCAAGTACGCTGAATGCCACTTTGGGATATGAGTATCCGCTTTCATACGGAAATGCGGTCGAAGTATACGGTGAGGTCGGGAATCACTGGCAGAAGCCGGTATGTCACAATTTCTGGAAAGGTTATTTCTGGGATGGCGGTATGGTTTACAAGCACCGTCTGGCACGGTACAAGAACGGCATGATGCGCCTTCGTCTTGGGCCTCAGTTCGGTGCGGTACAGAAGAAATTCTTCTTCGGACTGGAGGCCGGATTTGAATACAGCTATGTGTTCCGCAGCGGACTGGAGTTCTCTGTCATACAGAAGAACAACGTGAACTTCCTGCATGGGGATACTTTCCGCAACGGTCTGCTGTTGGGTATAAAGGTTCCATTTTAGTAAATTCATATACAGTTAGAGCGTATGGCATTTGAGGAGACAAGGGAACAGCAGCAGATGTACAACTATTTCAGGAGCTGCATCTATATCTTTCTTATTATTGAAATCATCATGAATCTGCCTGTTACGGCAGACAACAGGGTTACACAGTTCGTACTCGACCTGCTGGCACGGTTCAGGGTATTCAATTCCGTATCGGGATGCAAGGTGGCCGAACTGATATGCATCTGTATTGTCTGTATCGGTACAAAAGCAGAAAAGTCACTGAAGTTCAATGTAAGGACAATGGTCATCTATCCTGTGTTGGCCGGTCTGACACTTGTGGGGCTTTGTTTTGTATTCCACGGCATGAGTTTCGGATTCAGCTGGCTGGGATTTCCGGCCAACAGGCTTATGTATGCAGTCTGTTCGGTAGTCGGTACCATGCTGGTACATCAGGGACTGGACGGTATTGCCAAGTATTACAACTACAAGGTTGGTGAGGACCGTTTCAATTTTGAGAACGAATCGTTCCAGCAGTCTGAGACACTGGTCAGCAATGATTATTCGGTGAACATTCCAATGATATACTACTGGAAAAAGAAAATGCACAAAGGATGGATCAATATCATCAATCCGTTCCGTGGCACGATTGTACTGGGTACGCCGGGTTCGGGTAAGTCTTTCGGTATCATTGACCCGTTCATCAGACAGCATTCAGCAAAGGGATTTGCCATGATGGTATATGACTTCAAGTTTCCGACACTTGCACAGACGCTTTTCTATCAGTACTGTAAGAACAGGAAAGCTGGTAAACTGCCTCAGAACTGCGGATTCCGTATAGTAAATTTTACCGATGTGGAATACTCCAACCGTATCAATCCGATTCAGCGGAAATATATCCCAGATCTGGCTGCCGCTTCTGAAACGGCGGCTACTCTGCTGGCCTCACTCAACAAGGGAGGTGGAGAGAAGAAGGGCGGTTCGGAAGCCTTCTTCACCAACTCTGCGGAAAACTTCCTGGCTGCCATCATCTATTTCTTTGTAAACTTCCATCCGGTCGGATTCAGGAACGGCAAGAAACTGAAGCGTTTCATATCACTGGAGGGAAAGAAGCTGGAGATTGTCATACGCAACTGGGATGACTTCAATGCCATAGACAAGGACGGCAATGTGGTACTTGATTTCGTGGATGAGAACGGCAATGACGTATCGACTGACGAGGACCGTATGTTTGTTGACCTGAACGGATACAGCTATAATGACCGGACCGGCAGGAAAATTCTGATTCAGAGGTGCTGGTATGAGGACGAGCATGGCAATGAGGTGGAACCGGATACCGTAACCGGTGAGTTCTCAGACATGCCGCATGTACTTTCATTCTTGGGAAGGCCATACGACCAGGTATTCAATATCCTGATGCAGGATGACAGGATTGCTTCACTGATGGCTCCGTTCAAGAGTGCTTACGAAAACAAGGCGAATGACCAGTTGGAAGGTATGGTCGGTACGCTACGTGTGAATGCCGCACGACTTGTTTCTCCAGAAGCGTACTGGGTATTCACCGGGGATGATTTCGACCTGAAGATTTCAGACAAGGCAAATCCGAGCTATCTGGTGATTGCCAATGACCCGGAAAAGGAACAGGTTATCGGTTCGCTCAATGCACTGGTACTGAACCGTCTGATTACAAGGGTGAACTCAAAGGGTAACATCCCGGTGAGCATCATCGTAGACGAGCTTCCGACACTGTACTTTCACAAGATAGACCGTCTTATCGGTACGGCTCGTTCCAACAAGGTAGCTGTCACTTTAGGCTTCCAGGAACTTCCACAGCTGGAAGCTGACTACGGCAAGGTCGGTATGCAGAAAATTATCACTACCTGCGGTAATATCTTCATGGGTGCGGCACGTAACAAGGAGACGCTGGAGTGGGCGCAGAATGATGTGTTCGGAAAGGCAAAGCAGACCTCACGTTCCATTTCCATCAATGACCACAAGGTATCAACCACAATCTCTGAGAAGATGGACTTTCTGGTTCCTGCAGCCAAGATTGCGGATATGGCAACAGGCTGGCTGGCCGGACAGGCGGCACGTGACTTTACGGCTACCGATGACAGTATGCTTGACCATTTTGACATCGAGCAGTCGGAAGAATTCAAGACCACAAAGTATTTCTGCAAGACACACTTTGATATGAAGAAGATTAAGGACGAGGAAAAGCATTATGTTCCTCTCCCTAAAATATATGAGTTCAAGAATGATAAAGAGAAGGAAATCCTGCTGAACCGTAACTTCAAGCGTGTGAACCAGGAAGTGGAAGATATGGTAAAGGAACTTCTTGGTATCAGTTAAATATATAACCTATGAATATGACCTCAAAAACGACATTCGGACTTAGCGGCAGTGCTCTGAAAGTTATAGCCTTGATTTCAATGGTAATTGACCATATTGCGCTCTATCTGATGGAACAAGGTACCCTATTATACGAAACGATGCGCTGTGTTGGGCGCATCGCTTTTCCTGTGTTTGCCTTACTGATAGCGGAAGGGTTTATTCATACCAGAAATAGGTCCAGGTATTTCTTTACTCTGATGGGCTTTGCCGTAATCAGTGAAATACCCTGGTATATGCTGAATGGTGCTGACGGGACACATAATGTGATGTTTACACTGGCTTTGGGAGTGGCCACGCTTATGGTTCTTGAAAATCTTCTGCAACGTAGTCTGATACAGGGATTCCTTTGGACGCTTGGCATGGCTGGACTCGCTTCTTGGCTTGGAGTGGATTATGAGTGGAGAGGGATTCTTGTTATTGTTATATTTTACCTTTTTAAAGAATATGGTGACTCTTTCCCATATAGTAGAGGTATGCAATTTTTTTGCACATTTACTTTGATGATGTATTATGGGATAACTGGCATTTTATTAGCACATTTCGTGATTTCTCGTTATGATGGAACAAGGGGATTTATACATAGTATGTTAGCAAAATATGGGTTCTATACTATTTATCCCATACATATTATTGTTTTAATACTTTTTCTCTTATAAGATATATTTACTACCAAAACCTCGAATCATGACTTAAATCATCTTCTGAAAAATCAAAAGGTTTATTCTCTGTAATTTCAGCAGTCCATCCTGAAAAAGTTTTATTCCATTTGTCTTTTTCGTAATTATAGACAACTGAACCTTGAATCTGAGCTTCTGAGTGATATAAACTTTCGATATTTTCTTTGATAACTTTGAATTGTTCGTCTAATAGGTATCCATCTTCTGTTAAGCCTATTTTCATGAAGGCATTATTTAATTTTTGAATAATAGTATGCGAATAAATTATATTATCGCTCTTTGATATTCTTTGAGCTTGTTTGATAATGTATTCTTTTTTGGACTTGTTCTCTTGGCTTCTAAATAGGTCGTTTACCCCAGCCTTTATACATGTTTTTTGTATAGCATCCCGAAAGTCATTTATAAATTTGGCCTTTGATAGAAGTTCAATCGAGTAATTAAAATTTTCCCAGTCTCCATAAACTTTTAAGTAAGACAAAGCGATTTTCGTTCCTAATATTATATCTTTCTTCTCATGTAAATTAAATTCATTTACTATACATTTTATAAGGGATGAAATAGATACAGTTTTAGTCGTTTGGCAAAAATCACAACCTAAAAAATGAGAGTCCGCATATTTTTCAATATAGCTACAAATGTTAAGGAATTCATCTTGAGAATATTTAAACAACTCATTTTTTGAAATATTATCATATAGAACAAGACAGTTTGTATTTTTATCTACCATCCGTACAATGCAAAAGCAGTCTATAATAGAGTCATATCTATCAGTTTTCAATTCATTTAGAAATCTACATTTCTTCATTTCACTGAAGATTTTTATATATTCTTCTTTAGTTGGCTTCATAAATGATTACATATTAATATACATAACAGGATTTTGTCTTCTACCTACTAAATGAGCAATACTCATATTTATAAATGGTGAATCGATTATTTCTTCTCCTTCAAACTCCCAACGACCAGAATATTCCTCAGATCCGGTAAGAAACCAGTGTGTCGGTTTGAAGACTCCTACAATATACTTTGAACATACGGCAAAAACTAATTCTGCATTTTTAGCTCGTTCACCGTTTAGCCTCCAAAATTTTCTTGTACACTCATAAAGGTTTTCCCTTTCTGAAAGAAGATATGTCTTGGTTATATTAAAACATATAATTTTTTTGTTTTCTATATTTTCAAATTGACCGTAATCACGAAATACATCTTCCATAATCATTCATTTATAGTAATCCTACACAAAGATATTGAAATTATTATGTTCTATGTAATATGCTAGATTATTTGCGATTAAATAAGTTTTAGAACTTGAATAATTTCTCGAACATATCTTGGATCTTCCGCATAACCGATTTCATCAAGCCAAAGCAGATAATTTCCACCTTTGTATTTATATTGCACTTTAGTATAATAAGCCCGGACACTTTCTGTCCAATGATTGAATTCATAGTATTTCCCTGTGCGTGGATTGGTAAGTCCAAAAAGATTGTGCTTATTCCGACATACTGATGAACGGAACCATCCGGTCTCCAGTATAGCCTGGGCCAATACGATTTTGGGATATAGGATTCTGTTTCTTATAATTTCTTTATAAAGATTGGGGATGGTAAGTTCAGGAAGATTGTTTTCTGATTTAGGGATATCATCTGTTTTCTTTTGCAGTTCTGTTTTTAGGGATGCTTTCCTGTCACTATTCCGGCTGTTATTTTCCAATTTCTTCTTATTGTCCGGTTTGACAATCAGGGTATCATTTGCCATCATTTTATTCTTTTTCCCTTCCGTAACATCCTTTTCAGCACGGTTGTAGGTCTCTTTTTGTCTTATTGTTGGCAGAATTTCCGATTCCTTAGTTATCGTATAGAACTGTGCCGATACGCTTACCGGCAAAAACATCAGAAGCAGTGAAATCAGAATAGTGTTGCGCATTTCTTTTTCAGGATATTACCGTAAATACATTTGTGGCATTCAGGCGGTTAGAACCGCAAATATAACAGCTTAATTACATTAATATGGAAATGCACAACAGAAATCAGTCCGATTTGTTGCCATACGAAAAACTGGCAATACTGGGTATCGACCGTGAAAAGGCGGACAGCTTACCCATGGAAGTGAAGGAGAAGCTGATGGCAGGTGAAGTGACTCCCATCATGCAGGTATCCATCAACGCAAGGAACGGCAGCATCATCACCATACCGATGAAGCTACAGATGACTACAGACAAAAACGGTGCTCCGGCTCTGATTGCTTATCCGGTACGTGCAGAACTGGACCGGGAACGCAACAAGGTTCTCAACCTCACTCAGCAGGAGGCTGAACGTCTGGCCAGAGGTGAGGTAATACAGAAGGCGGTCAACGTAAATGGTGAAAAGACTCAGCAGTATCTGCAGCTTGATCCGGAAACGAAATCCGTCATTCACAGACGTGTCACAGACATAAAGCTGGAGCAGCGTCTGAAAGATATGGAGAAGGTGAACGATATTGAACTGGGTATGCAGCAGAAGCAGCATATACGTGAGGGAAAACCTGTTGAACTGAATGTGGGCGGTGAGAAAGTTTCTGTCGGCATTGACCTGAAGGAACAGCAGGGATTCAAGCTTATCAAGGGGGATATGAAGGAGTGGGAAAGGCAGCAGAAAATCCGCTATGATGAACTTCATCCTGAATATCTCGGTCTTGTCATGACTGACAGGAACCGCTGGGAATATCAAAAGGTGGTGGACAAGCAATCCGTTGAGCGTGCCATTTCACTCTCTCCATCCCGGAAGGAAACAAAAGCAAACAGCCTTAAACTCTAATACTGATTCCTATGACTAAAAAGACAGATTCAGATAATGATACCGGTATCATACAGCAGTTCAACGAACTGAAAAAGAAGCATCCGGATGCCATGCTGCTGTTCAGACGGAACAGTTTCTATGAACTCTATAAGCAGGATGCCGTCAAGGCTGCCACAGTGCTTGCCATCGAGATTGCAGACAGAATTCTGCCTGACTATAAGAAACCGGTAAAGGTTGCATCATTCCCTCAATCAGCACTTGACGTTTATCTGCCCAGACTGATACGTTCCGGAATAAGGGTTGCAATCTGTGATGCACTGGACAGTTCTTTGAAGAAGACCGGACAGGACAAGGCTGAGAATAATGACAGAGCCATTCAAAACAATACAGATATGGGAAAGAAGAAAAAGGAACAGGGTGTGCAGGAAGCTCCTGACAGAACAGTGGAGAACACTGTTGATGTAAAACCTGCAAGGGAAAAGAAGTCGAAAGCCAAAGCTGAAACCAAAGCTGAGACCGGGACGGATAATGAGGCAAAGGCCGAAAAGAAGGACGAACAGAAAACGGAGGCAGCTCAGGAACGAAAGCCCCGTGAGCCGCAGATGGTGACTGCCAACGGTGAAAAGGTGACTCATGGTCATGCCTACCAGAGTACCACCAATCCTGCCGACTGGTACTTTACCGCAAAGATTGACGGACAGCAGCTCAAGCCGCAGAAGATGGATGCAGCCGACCTTGCTGCCTATCAGAATAAGGAAATGACGGTGCCGCAGCTGATGGAACGATACTATCCGACAAAGCTGATGCCGAAGGTATCTGAGGAAGCCTTCCGTATGCCAATGGAGATTGCAGGACCGGACGGTTCTATAACCGTTAACAAGTTCAATGTCTATAAGGAGAAAGACGAGCAGCGTCCTGACTTTGGGAAATACAAGTTCTATGTTCAGGTTGGGGATACGAACATGTCTGCCGTGGCTTCACGCCAGGACCTGAATGCCTACTTTGACAGGGTGGCAACTCCAAACCAGCTTATTGAAAAGAACTTCGGGGAACGTCTGCATCTGAAGTCTGCATACGAGAAGTATCAGCTTCCTGAAGGTGTTGACCCCAAGGGTGTGCGTGTGGCCAAGGACAGGAATGACAACAAATGGAAGGTGTCGGTTGACCTCGGAGAAAAGGGACAGACTTCCCGGCATGAAATCTCCTTCGATGACGGCTATTCTCTTTTCAAGACCAAGACGGCCACAAGGGAACAGATTGCGGCCAAGTACCTGAATACGGAAATAACCGGTATGCTTGCTGCCAACACCGCAAAGGTGGAGAAAACGGCTTCTATGAAAATGTAACATAATCAGAAAACTAAAATACAAGTTATATGTCAGCTAAAATGAATCATGAGGAGCTTGTGGAGCTTCTGCAGGAGGGCAAAATCGGTTTCCTCCGCTTTGTTATGGACAGTGAGAATGCAGATGATTATCTGAAGTGGTGCCGTTCACACGGTACTGATCCTTCGGATGAATCGGCCGAGTTCTATGTGGAACTGACGGACATCGAGCAGATGGACCGTCAGGTAATGGATGACGACAGCTATGGCATCTGGAACTGACTTTCAGGGAAACAGCGGACAGGCGGCCATAGACCGTTTCGCTGAAATGATGATTGAGCGTATGCAGCAGATGAAGGATACCGGATGGAAACAGGGATGGATTGGCGGTGCATCGGGTTATGCCGGACTGCCGCAGAATGTGGGTGGCCGAAACTATTCCGGTTCCAATTCCTTCTTTCTTCAGATGCATACTGCAGCCATGAACTACCAGCTTCCGGTATATCTGACCTTCAAACAGGCGCATAACCTGAGGGCTCATGTCCTGAAGGGTGAAAAGGCCTTCCCGGTAGTATACTGGGATATGATGATAAAGGATAGTCACGGCAAGAGGATAAGCACGGAGGAATACCGTGCAATGAGCAAGGAAGAGAAGAAGGATATGGATGTCATTCCTTTCATCAAGTCATTCCCGGTGTACAATGTGGCGCAGACCAATCTGGCAGAAGTGCAGCCGGAGAGGATGCAGAAGCTTATGGACAGGTTCAAAGTTCCGGAGCTTCGGGATACGGAAGGTATGTACACCCATGCCGCACTCGACCGCATGGTAGAAACGCAGCAATGGCTTTGTCCGATACGTGCCGACAAGCGTGAGAACGGTGCCTATTATTCTCCCTCAAAGGATATTGTGGTGCTGCCCATGAAGGCGCAGTTCAATATCGGTGATTCTCCGGAAGAAACCTACCGTGGTGGAATGGAGTATTATTCTACCATGCTCCATGAAATGACACACTCCACCATGACACCGGAGCGTCTGAACAGGGAGATGGGCGGCAGGTTCGGTGACCCGAAATATGCCAAGGAGGAGCTGGTGGCGGAACTTACGGCTGCCATGATCAGTCATTCCATGGGATTTGATTCCAAGATAACGGATAACTCGGCTGCCTATCTGGACTCGTGGATTGGTGTACTGAAACAGGAACCCAAGTTTATCGTATCGGTCATGGCTGACGTGAACAAGGCTTCGGACCTGATTCTTGACCATGTGGACAAACAGCGTCTGGCTCTCGGTGAGCAGCCTTATCTGGCAAAGAATGACCCGCAGACTTCAATGAGTTCTGACGAAGAGAAATCTTTCAAGAATGCGGCCATTGTCAAAACCCGTTCCGGAGACTATGCCATCCGTGCGTCATACGATGGCGTGGAGCTGGGACTGAAAAAGGTTTCCAAGGAAACGGCCAGGACATTCTTTCAACTTACGGACTGGAAGGACAAGGAGGCTTTCCTAAACATGACTGCACGGAAGACATACGAACCCGAGATTACCATGATGGGCCAGAACCGGAATGCCGGTACAGGGCTTGGTATATGAAATTCTGTATAACATCTTAAATCGGAAAGCATGAGCGACTACAAGGTTAATTTCAGGGAAATGAAATCCCGTGTGGGGATTGACGATATTGCATACTCCCTGGGATACCGACTGGACAGGAAGGCCGGTGTCGGACGTTACATCGAGCTGGTACTCGGTGAAGGCGGTAACAAGAGGGATACGCTGATTGTCAGCCATCCGAACGACAAGGCGGCACAGACCTTTTTCCGGCGTGACGGTTCCAAGGGGGATGTGGTGACACTCATCCGTGAGAATCTTTCTTCCTTTACGGTATCAGGAAAGGATGAGTGGCAGAAGATAGCCAAGGTCATGGCACGTTTCGCCAACATGCCTGAACCTGAATACAGGGAGTATGTTAAATCGGCAGGAAAATCATCCGGAGTGTTTGAACCTTCCAGATATGAGGTGAAGCCGGTTGACACTGAAAAAATACCGGGACTGTTTTTCCGGCGCGGACTGTCCAAAGCGACCGTAACGGCTCTTTTGCCTTTTATTTCCCTTATAAGAGACAGGAACAACGAGAAGTTTGAGGGCTACAATATCGGATTCCCATATACTGACGGAAAGGGAAATGAAGTCAGGGGGTATGAAATCAGAGGACATGGCGGTTACAAGTCAAAGGCTGCCGGTACGGATTCGTCATCTTCGGCATGGGTGGCTGTTCCTTCGGGTATCAGTCCGGACAATGTGAGAAGCGTGTTCTTCTGTGAATCGGCTTTTGATGCCATGGCCTTCTACCAGATGAATCGGATACAGATTGGGGACAGTGCGGCTCTGGTTTCACTGGGCGGCACATTTTCCGACCAGCAGATAACCGGAGTCATGGAACGCTTTCCCAATGCACGTGCCTTCGACTGTTTTGACAACGACCTGGCCGGGAGGATATACGGACTGCGTATGATGGCTCTGCAGGAAGGTATTCAGATGAAGATAAGCAGGACTGACGGCGGCATCCGGATTGAAGCGAAGGGAAAGGTATTCGAGCCTGACATGGAGCGTCCCCTACTGGCCCAGGTTGCCAGGCAGCTGAACATCCGATACCGCATGGGACAGTGGCTTCCTCCAAAGGCTTTCAAGGACTGGAACGACTGTCTGCTGAACAGGCCGATGGAGCCGGTTATTTCACCTCATAAGGAGGAACGTGAACAGAATCTGAGCGAACAAAGGAATAAAGGACGTAAAATCTGAATGATATGGACAAAATCAAGTTAAGAATAACGGTAGTGACTGCTTTGGCGGTTTTTCTGCTGAAAGGTACGGACACTTTTGCACAACAGACAGACCCGACACTGACGGGTGCTGTCTTTGCACAGACATCCACACTGAAGAATATCTATGACAAACGCCAGAAGGCTCATGAGAAAATCATTGCTGCCGAGACTGCCGTAACGGTTGCTCTCGACAGGGTACACAGTGTGGAGGACAAGATGCTGGAATATCTTTCCAATGCACAGGGTGCCATGCAGAATCTCTATCAGATTAAGCGTGCCGGGGAACTGGTGGCCACAGAGATACCCCAAAACTGTAATCTGCTGCTCAAATCGGTCGGCAGTAACCTGAAGGGAACGGCCATTGCTGCAATCGTCTCGGACGAGCTGGCTGATGCCGCAACCCAGATGGCTGCGCTTTATCCGTTCATGAAGCAGCTGGTGACTTCCGGAAGTTATGATACAGGCGGTTCTGACGGAGGCAAGGAGAAGCACAAGGTAAACCTGCTCAGTTCTTCCGAGCGGTACTACATTGCAAACGAGGTACTGACCAGACTGGAGGCTGTCAATACCGACCTCTTTATCCTGGCATGGCAGGTACGCACACTCTCATGGAACGACCTCTGGTTCTCTCTTGACCCGGAAGGATGGGCAAGCGTGATGTCCGGCAAGCACATAATAGGCGGAATCGTTGCGGACTGGAATCGGGGATTCTCATTCAATTAATTCAAACATTGTAATTTATCAGTAATATGGATTCAGAAAAGAAGATTATAGGACGCTGTCCGTTCTGTGGCGGCAACGTGGTGAAGACCTGCAAGGGGTATCGCTGCGAAAACAACACAGGTGAGCATCCTTCATGTGTGCTCAACATCAATGCCATTATCGGCAACCGGAAAATGAATGACGGGGAGATTGCTGATTTTTTAGAGAAACGCCGTATCCTTCTGGACGGCTTTTCCACCAAGGAAGGAAAGACTTTCCCGACAGTGCTGGAACTTGCTGATGACGGTGCAGTCAATATGCAGTCTGTTATCGGCAGGTGTCCGCACTGCGGCGGCGAGGTACGTGTGGGAACAAGGGCTTTCAACTGTTCCAACTACAGCAATCAGGAAGCACCGTGTTCCTTTGCCATCTGGAGGAATATAGGCGGCCATCAGCTGACACTGGAAGAGGCGAAAGAGCTTTGTGAGAAGAACATTACTTCATCCGAACTGGAGATGTACCGGGAGGACGGTTCCATTTACCGCAAACGCCTCGGTCTTGCTCCGGACAAACTTCAAATCGTAAAGATATGAAACAGGGAAAGAAACTACTGATACTGCCTGCAGTGGCAGTTCTGCTCGGAATGGAAACCGGCTGTTCCGGCAACAGCGGGAATAAGGCACAGGATATGGCCGAAAAGGCACTGATGGCTTCAGTGGACAATCCGGAATCCGTAAAGATTGTCGGAATCAGCAAACCGGATTCTGTATTTGGCCGTGAGTATGTTACCATGAAGGAGAAGATGGCTCTTTCTGTTGCCATGATGAAAATCAGCCGCAGGTTTATGGAAGATACGGATTTTGATAATCCGGATTCAGAATGTCACGGGATGTCCAGACAGATAAAACGTCAGATGGATGCCATGACGGCACTCCGCTCCCTGATGGTTTCCGGTGAACTGAAGCCTATGGGTAATGAAAGCAGACAGGAACGCAAGCCGTTCAGCGGTTGGAAGGTAAAGATAGAGTATGAAGCCACTGATTCTGACGGACAGTCATACCGCTCTGAATACTGGTTCATTATGGACAAGGAAGCGCAATGTGTAATCAGGTCATTTGAAATTCCACTGTTATGAAGTTGAAAAGATTTTTATTACCGATTCTGGCATGGAGTGGGCTGATGCTCACTTCCTGTCATTGTGAACATGAAGAGTTCACAGGTCACTTATCTTCCCTTCAAGTCGGCAATGTGGTCTGTTCGGACGGGAATATATTGTCCATGGACGGATTTAGACAGTCTGACAAAGAACCCGTTGCTATAGTTTTCCATGTAAACCATAATCCTGATGCAGATAATCTCGGTTATGCGGTTTACATTCATGATATGGAACCACTGGCTTTTGCCGACAGTCTTGGTATTGACCAGGGTACTTCTGCATCATTGACTGATGAAGACGGAAACGAGAACACTTATTCTTTGTTCAATAATGATGAAGTCAAGTCGCCAATATCTATCAGGACCTTTGATCTGTGGAGTTATGGACAATCAGCCTATATTCCTTCTGTCCGGCAACTCTCTTATCTGTTCGCTGTCCGGCATCAGATTAATGAATGTATAACTGAAGTCGGTGGAACTCCGATTAATCTGAATCCTAGTGAATGCTGGTTATGGTCTTCTACTGAAGTGGAAGGGCAAAAGGAGAATAAGGCCTGGCTTTACTCTATGCAATCAGGAATTATTCAGGAGACACCAAAGGATCAAAAGCATAAGTTTAGGGCAACTATATCTATATACTAATAAAAATTATAAAGAATCTAACTTCTAATCTTTCCAATAATTTAAGCATTAATAGCCGTATTGTTTTAAGGCTATTAATGCTTATTAATTGCTCTTATATTCAATTACAATTAATTACGGGCTTTTCTAGAACGATAGTAGGATATCACATCTTTCGTATATGATGAAGTCTTTTCTACGTAATTATCTATTATAGTAATAAGTTCACCTATTTCTTTTGTATATAACTCATGATTTTTAGCATTAAAGGTAACAATATATGATTTGCAAATTGGATTATATTGAATAGTCACATTTCCCGAATATTTTAATCCATTCACTTTAAATTTAATTCCATTTCCTTCTGGTAGTGCAGTTACTCCATTAATACCCCATGATAGGATTATCACTAAGTTATCTGTCAATAAACTTAAGATTTTATCATATATACTTTCCATACTGATTAATATAAAAACATTACTTCTTTTCTTTATTACTCAGCAAAAGTAATAATTAAATATTACTTTTGCAAGTAAATGGTAATTATTTAATATTACCAATATAATTTTTCTATTACTTTATATCTACTGTTAATATATTTTTTTATAAGTTTGTTATGGAAGAAAACATAAAGGACTTATGATCAAATTACAAATTGAAAAGATACTGCTAGAGAAGGGTATTTCAAAGTCTGAATTTGCAAATATGATGGGTATAAAAAAACAAAATGTAAATTCATTGTTGAATACAAATAACATCAATAAACTTGAAGAAATCGCTCAAGTTTTAAATGTTGATATTACTGAATTATGGGAACCAAGCGATAAAGTTAATGATAATATTAATGGCTTTATAGAATATAATGGTACTGTATACAGCATAAAAAGCAAAGAAGATTTAGATTATTTCTTAAACTCGGTAAATATTAAGTAAATGAACGAATATATAAACAAGATATTTAATCATAGTAGCGAATGCATGTCAGAACTCCCTGATAAATGTGTTTCTTTAATGGTTACATCTCCACCATATAATATAGATATAAACTATGGTAATCAATGGGAAAATGGAAGGCCTATAGCATCTAAAGGTAAAAAGTACAAAGATAATATTGAAGAGGAGCAATATCGTGCAATGTTGTCTAAAGTGATACAAGAGACAAAGAGAGTTCTAAAAGATGATGGACAAATATGGATTAATATCAAAAATAGATATGATAATGGTATAATAATACCTCCATTTTGGATTATGGATTATTTCACAGACATGTTTCTAAAAAATATCATTATCTGGAACTTTGATTGGGGTGGTTCAACCAGTCGTAGATTTTGTTCAAGATATGAATATGTATTCTTCTTTTCAAAAAACAAGAATAATTACACTTTTAATTTGGATGATGTTAAAGTTCCTGCTTTAAATTATAGACCTGATAGGTATAAAAGTCAATTAAAGAATCCAACGGATGTGTGGAAAATATCATTAGTCAGTGGCAACTCTCCGGAGCGTACTGAGCATCCTGCACAATATCCAGAAGAATTAATTGAAAGGATTGTTAAAGTTGCGACAAATGAAGGAGATGTAGTATTAGATCCATTCATGGGAAGTGGTACAACCGCAGTTGTTGCAAAGAAATTAAATAGAAATTTTGTAGGTTACGAAATAGAACCTGATTATATAAATATAGCACTTACTAGATTAAAAAAATGAAGAATTATTTTAACTCTGATAAATCTATTGAATTCTTAAATACTCAATATATTATTGGTAATTGTATTGATATAATGCAATCAATGGATGATGAATGCATTAATACTATAGTAACATCACCTCCATATAATTTAAATAAAAGTTACGGTGAATATAATGATGATAAGACATTCAATGAATGGGAAGATTTAATTGAGAAATGTTGCAAGGCTTCATACAGAATACTTAAGCCCAACGGTAGTTTCCTGTTAAATGTATCACCTGTACCTGCAAAAAAAACGAAAGAAATAATACCACTTGATTCTATTTCATATTACATTTTTAAACGTAATGGCTTTTCACTCAGAAATAAGATTATTTGGCATTTTAATAATATGCAAAACTGTACAAACAGATTGAGCGGTAGATGGGAAGCTATTCTTTGGTTTGTAAAGGATATAAATAATTATCAGTTTAATTTAGATGATATAAGGATACCATATATAACCCAAAACGATAAAAGATTAGTTGGGAATGGAAGAAATCCAACGGACACATGGAATTTTGATGTACCAGAAAGCGATTTTTGGTACTTTGATCGTGTTAACAACATGACTAAAAAAAAGCTAGGAATCAGTGAACATCCATGTGTGTTTCCAACACCTATGATAGAGCGTATAATTAAAATGACAACTCAAAAAGGCGAAGTAGTTCTTGATCCATTCTTGGGTAGTGGAACAACATTACTGGCAGCTCAAAATGTTGGAAGAATAGGTCTTGGCATTGAATTGGATTCTAAATATTCGGATATTATTAAGAAAAGGCTAAGTAATGAATGCCAAATTTCATTATTTTGAAAAATGAAGGAATTAGAACAAATTATCTTATATTTAAAATCTGAATTAAAACTAAAAATTGAATCTGCAAATTTTGCACAAGGGGAATAATTTCTCACCCTTTTTCAGTCAATAAAAAGGGCTATTTGTTATGTACCATTTAAAATAAATAAAAGAACTAATGAGATCAATCAAACGTACAGAATATATATACCACATCAAATCATTATTGCTTTTAGGATTACCTATCATTATCGGCCAGCTGGGAAATATTATAACCGGATTGGCAGATACTGTTATGGTAGGACAGCATAGTACGGAAGAGCTGGCGGCAGCTTCATTTGTCAACAATGTAATAAATGCATTTATCATATTAGGCACAGGCTTTTCTTTCAATTACACACCCATAATTGGTGAGAATATAGCCGTAAACAAACGAATTGCAATAGGCGGATGGTTGAAAAACAGCCTCATGGCAAACTTTACAACAACAATAAGCATACTCATCGTCCTGCTCCTCATATATACTAACATAGAATTACTGAAGCAACCGGATGAACTGATGCCACTCATTAAACCATATTATATTGTATTGATGTGCTCTGTTCTCTTCGTAATGCTAGCCAATTCATTCAGACAATTTGTAGAAGGAATTATGGATGCTTCCATTTCAATGTGGATTCTTACGATTGGAAATGCAATGAATATAGCAGGAAACTATATACTTATCTACGGAAAATTCGGTCTTCCAGAACTCGGACTTTTGGGGGCAGGTATCAGTACACTTCTTTCACGAATTATAATGTTGTTACTTTTTATTGCAGTATTTGTGAAACAGAAAAAATATCTGCCATTCAGAAAAGGATTCCTGGTAACTCCTTTCAGAAAAGCATACTGGAAAAGATTGAACCTTATTGGATGGCCTATCGCGTTCCAGCAGGGAATAGAAGCTGCAACATTCTGTATCACAACAATCATGATAGGATGGTTAGGTGGAATGGAACTTGCCGCACACCAAGTCGCTATTGCTATTTCTACGGTAAGTTTTACAATCTATCTGGGATTAGGTTCAGCCGTTGCCATTCGTACAAGTATGTTTAAAGGACTGCAAGATTGGGAGAAAGTACGTCATGTAACTGCTGCTGGAGTAATTTTGGCTATCATCACCTCTATCACACTTAGCATTATATTATTATGCTGCTGTGATACGATAGGCAATCTGTTTACTGATGATGAATCGGTGTCAGAAATTGTAGCTATACTGATACCGATACTGATAGCATATCAATTTGGTGACAGTATACAGATCGTTCTTGCAAACGCTCTGAGAGGACTAAGCGATGTGACTTCCATAATGATTATATCGTTTATCTCTTATTTTATCGTAGCCATTCCTTCGGGATACAGTATCGCATTCTTTTTAGGCAAAGGAATAGCCGGTATTTGGATGTCATACCCTATAGGATTTACTTGTGCAGTCTTGCTTCTCGGGTATAGAGCATTTCATATTATGAACTTCAAAAGAAGATAGTATAAGCAATATAGCAGGAATCCCTAGAGAGCCGCAAGCTCACAATCAGAACGGGATTCCTACTTTTATTGCCTGTCTGATTCAATACGAAATAATTTTACAAGCAATTGCTATTGTATATAATTTACAATTTGGTTTTTCGGATTAAGAGGAGTCTGATCAGATAAAACCAGACTCTTGACCATATGCAGTGTTTTTTGCTTATATTCCTGAAAATGAGCTGATGAAATATGAGCTTGGTATGCTGCCTGACTGGCATAAGTTTCTAAAATTGTCACCATGCAGGGATTTTCTTTTTCACTGACCGCATACATTGTCAGCACACCAGGTTCAGTACGTAATGAGATCTCTCCCACCCTGATTGCATATTCCAAATACTCTTCAAGATATTCCGGATAGACTTCTATTTTTGACAATCGCACAATGCCATCAGCAGCCATTGGCAATTTGGTACAAGTACATGAGCATAAAATTCCAGACAGTAATATTGGCAATAGGAACTTATTCATTTTATCGTTATTTATCAATCTGACTTTCTGTAAACGGATCGGCACGATGTCCCATCAAATCTATCTTGGCATAATCACGGTCGAATTCCTCCATTTCCCATGCTGAAAGGCGTATTTTCCCTGCACTTAGAAAATCATCCAGATGCTGAGGATTAGTTGTCCCGGGAATCGGTGCAATCCACGGCTTGCGTGAAAGCATCCAGACAAGCGCAAATTGTGCAGGAGTGATTCCTTTACGTTCAGCCCATTGTTGTACTAGATATACTAAAGGCATATTATGCTTCAGAGCTTCCGGCTGAAACTGGGGTAAGTTCCACCGACGGTCATTTCGCGAGAAAGTGCTGTCTGCATGAATAACTCCTGTCAGAAATGCGCGCCCTAAGGGGCAATAAGGTACAAAACCGATGCCCAGCTCTTCCAATGTAGGAAATATTTTTGTTTCTGGTTCACGCCACCAAATAGCATATTCACTCTGTACAGCAGAAAGTGGACAAACAGCATGTGCCCTACGGATAGAACGTGCACTTGCTTCAGACATTCCCCAATGTAGCACTTTTCCTTCAAGTATCAGCTCTTTTACTACTCCGGCAACTTCTTCTACCGGTACATTCGGATCAACACGATGCTGGTACAAAAGATCAATATGATCGGTACGAAGACGCTTTAATGATCCCTCCACCGCACGGCGGATATGATCGGGACGGCTGTTCAATGCAGTAGGTTTTCCTTCTTCTACCCCGAAGCCGAATTTTGTACCAATTTTTATTTTATTCCGAAAGGGTGCGACAGCTTCACCTACCCATTCTTCGCTGGTATGTGGTCCGTACACTTCGGCTGTATCAAAGAAAGTTACCCCTTCATCGTATGCCCTGCGAATTAAAGCTATCATTTCATGTTTATCATATTTTCCCCCATAATAGCCAACCATAGGCAGGCAACCAAGGCCAATAGCTGAAACGTCCAAAGCACCAAGTTTACGATATTCCATGGAACTGGCCAGGCCAGTGTTATACGAACGGTATTTTTCTTTCTGCTCAGGAGCATGTGCAAAAGTCTCTGTTATCCCAGTCCACATGCCCACTGCCGACATTGTTGCCAACGATGACATTTTCAAAAAATCTCTTCTATTCATAATCTGCGTTTTTTAAAATGATAACCACCAAAACTTCTATCCACAAGAGTGATGCTTCACTACGACAAAATTACAAAGTCACATAAAAGGGAACGTAACAATAAAAAGGGACTTCGTATCGTTTTTACTGATTTTTACTTAGTGCTATTCGATAATTCGTTGGAATCATATATTTTTGCATGAAAAGATTTGAATGTACATAAACCCGCAGAGGCCTGACTATGAGCAAGATTATGAAAATAAAAAGCGTAAGCGACTACAGTCGCTACTTGGGACATACCGCCCAGCACCCGCTGGTCAGCGTCATCGAATATGCAGAAGTTTCTCCCATACGGCATAGTCTGAATAATTACAGCGTCTACGGAATCTTTTTTCACGATAAAGCAGACATAGATCTGGCATATGGCTGTGGTAAATATGACTATAAAAGTGGAACGGTAATCTGTGTTGCTCCCGGACAAATTGGAGGAAAAGAGGACAATGGAGAGCAAGTGATGCTTACCGGATGGGCATTGCTATTTCACCCCGATTTATTACATGGCACACCACTGGATAAAAAGATAAAGCATTACTCTTTTTTTGATTATCGAGTGAATGAAGCTTTGCACATGACGGATGAAGAACATGATATCTTTGTTTCACTCATGCAGCAAATAAGGAATGAGCTTCAGAACAAGCATGATGAGTTCCAAAATGCGATTATAGTAGGATATATCGAACTGGTCTTGAATTTTTGTCAGCGTTTTTATAACCGTCAGTTTGCTACCAGAACATTGGAAAACTCAGATATCCTCATGAAGTTCGATAATTTGTTAAGCGATTATTACGAAGAAAAAATACAGCTGAGACGTGGTTTGCCTACGGTCCAATACTGTGCCGACAAGCTCTGTATGTCGGCCAATTACTTCGGAGATTTAATAAAAAAGGCAACTGGAGATACAGCAAGCAATTACATTCATCAGTACATCATCCAGCGAGTTAAAAGTGTTCTTGCAGCCGGAGCAAGTATCACTCAGGCAGCAGATGAACTGGGATTCGAATACCCACAGCATTTGAGCCGGATGTTTAAGAAACGAGTCGGGATTACGCCATCCGAATTTTGTGAAAGTATTCGCAAAAAATAACGCGTTATTTATGAAATATCGGTTTATCCTGTAAGTTTCACCAACGTGATCACATCGCCTCACCAAAGTGAAACGATATATTCACTTCTGTGAAACATTCTCTTCATCTCAGTGAAAAGATAAAATCCCCCTGTTCTTACCTTATACAGTCATGAATCAAGGTTGTAACAGAGGGATTCTTTTGCTATAATCTACAATAACTTAAGGCACTTTTACATCTCATTACGAGAATCTGCCTCATTTATTTTTTGTGCGAAAGCCGGTCAAGCTTCTGCCAGTCCCGGATGTGTCAGAGATATACCCAATGCCTCTGCTATTCCCTTACCATAATTTGCATCGGCTTTCATACAATTACGGATATGACGCAGTTTTATTTCTTCAGGAATATCTCCCATAGCTCTTGCTGTATTCTCAAACAAAACTTGTTGCTGGGCTGGAGTCATCAAACGGAACAAATCGCCAGCTTGAGAGAAATAATCGGAGTCATCTTCACGATACTCCCACTGATATGCAGCTCCATCAAGTTCCAAAGGAGGTTCCTTGTATTCTGTCTGATGCTGCCATTCGCCGTAACTGTTGGGCTCGTAACCTAATGTAGAGCCATGGTTGCCATCGACACGCATCTGTCCATCCCGATGATACATATTCAGGAACGGGCAACGGCTGCGGTTTACCGGAATCTGATGGTGATTTACTCCCAAACGGTAGCGCTGGGTATCGCCATAAGAGAAGAGGCGACCTTGAAGCATACGGTCGGGTGAGAAGCTGATACCCGGAACGACATTTGCCGGATTAAATGCAGCCTGTTCAACATCTGCAAAATAGTTTTCGGGATTACGGTTCAATTCCAACACACCCACTTCAATCAGCGGATATTGTTTCTGTGACCATACTTTAGTAAGATCGAACGGATTGAAAGGACACTCTTTGGCTTGTTCCTCAGTCATCAACTGGATGTACATTGTCCAGCGAGGGAAATCTCCCCTTTCGATGCTTTCATACAAATCCCGCTGATGGCTTTCACGGTCTTTGGCTATAATAGCTTCCGCTTCCTGATCGGTCAGATTTTTGATACCTTGCTGTGTGTGCAGATGGAACTTCACCCAGGTACGTTTTCCTTCAGCATTGATAAATGAAAACGTATGACTGCCATAACCGTGCATATGACGGTAGGAAGCCGGAATGCCTCGGTCGCTCATCGTAATGGTAACCTGATGAAGTGCTTCGGGTAACAATGTCCAGAAATCCCAGTTATTGCGGGCACTACGCATGTTGGTACGCGGATCACGCTTCACCGCATGGTTCAAATCCGGAAACTTCAGCGGATCGCGCAAAAAGAATACCGGTGTATTATTTCCTACCAAATCCCAGTTTCCCTCTTCAGTATAAAATTTAATGGCAAATCCGCGAATATCACGTTCTGCATCGGCAGCTCCGCGCTCGCCCGCTACCGTAGAAAAACGGACAAAAACTTCTGTTTCTTTTCCGATCTCAGAAAAGATAGCAGCTTTGGTATACGGAGTAATATCATGAGTTACAGTAAACTTACCAAAGGCTCCTGAACCTTTGGCATGCATACGTCGTTCTGGAATCACTTCGCGATCGAAATGAGCCAGTTTCTCCAGAAACCAGACATCTTGTAAAAGCATCGGCCCACGGCGTCCAGCGGTGGCAACATTGTGATTGTCGGCTACAGGCGCACCTGAAGCAGTTGTAAGTTTTTTATTTTCCATACAATATTACATTATAAAATAGTTAATGAATAGAATACATAGCGATAAACTGGTCCAATTGTTTTTTATCCGATTCTGTCAGAAATCCGGTGCGGGATTTTAAGAAAGGGACTGAACACGAGGCAGGAATACCCATCGTACGCTTCATACAAGTATACATGCTACCCGTCCGAAACTTATAAGTGGTAAAGAAAAGCGTACGTTCTGCTTTTACAAGTCCACGAATTCGCCGGCTGAAAGCCTTCCAGCGCTTGTGGGGGTGCTGTCCAACCACAAACCATCCACAGGTCCAGCATCCGGAAACAAGGAAATCACAGTCTGACAGTTTTTCCGGAACAGCATCAGATACAGAACTCAAACTGACATTCAGACCTTTCGACCAGAGATACATTGCTATTTCACGAGCATATCCGGCAGTCTTTCCTTTGTGACTATAATACAAAACGGCAGCTTTCATAGTAACTCGATATATAAAGTTTTTCGTTTATCCACTTTCAAACTCCTCATCATCGATAAGATAGTAATCGAATAACCCCAATCAGAACCAATTATCTTTTTCATCTTGTTTGTTTTTGTTTTGTATAAAGATAGAGGAATGAAAATTATTTGTATATATTTGCAAAATTCTTTTTTCCGATAAGTCTTATAGATAAAAACGATTAATGCATGGAATTGCGACAACTGAAGTACTTCAAAGAAGCGTGTGAACGGCAGAATTTCTCGGAAGCTGCACGCATATTGCATATCTCCCAAAGTACACTTTCCCAGCAAATCAAACAGTTGGAGGAAGAACTGGATGTTCTGCTTTTCGACCGTATCGGCAAACGTATCGTACCGACTGAAGCCGGACAAGCTTTCTTGCCTTATGCTGCACGAGCTATCTACGATGCCGAAGACGGGAAACAAATTATCCGTGATTTGAAAGGTATTGAAACCGGAGTGCTTCACATAGGCGTAACTTATAGCATGAGTCCCTTGCTGATAGCAGCATTACAACTTTTCAATCGGGCCTATCCCAAAATTAAAGTCGAAATAACTTTTGCAACTTCCGAAGAACTTTTGAAGCAACTGGATGGAAGTGGCCTCGATTTTGTATTGTCGTTTAAGCCTGAAGATCTCACCGATGATTTTGAAACAATTCCACTTTTTTCTTCTCGTCTACAGTTCATTGTTCACAGTTCTCATCCTCTGGCAGGCTTATCTTCCATTACGCTGAAACGACTTTCAGAAACTCCTCTGATACTGCCCGAACGAGGATTTGCAACAAGAAAGAAAATCGAAGAACTCTGTCGTAAACATCAATTGGAACTGACTGTAGGTGTAGAAATGGACGACGTCCATACAATTATTCACGCACTGAAAAGTGGACAATGGGCAACCATACTGACACAGGCAGCTGTACGCGGAGAAGCCGGACTGGTACAAATACCCATTCTCTGCAATGACCATTTAACATCACGTGGATTTTTATTCTGGCCTCAAGGAAGTTACCGGAAAAAATCAGCATTGGCTTTTGCTGATTTTCTGCTTAAAATAACAGCAGGGAGCAAATAATTTTTCTCTTGTAAAAAAACAGCTAACCTTCTTTGCGCTGAAGTCAATGTTGCAAAGAAGGTTAACATCAAATGAAACCCACAAAAAATATCCCGGCAAACTATGGATACTTCCTGTTTGCCGGGATATTACTTTTTAAAAAGAATAATATTTTTAGCGTAAACGCTCGTATGCTTTTACTAGCATTTCATCTTTTCCGATAGCACGAATAGCCAACCAGTTCAGGATGATTGAAATCAGAGGCAGACATAAAGTCCATGATGGAGTAAAACTGCCACATTCTTTCAGTGTTCCCCACACAAACGCTGCCAGTGTTACGTAATATCCCACAAGAATAATGCTGCTGAACAATGTCAGACGGATCTGCAACATACGCTTTCTATACAGAAATATTGTAACAAGTGAAAGAATTGCTACAACCATAAGAATGGCAAACAATGCCCAGGGAGCATAATTCATAGTTCCATCCGGAGCAATAACAGCTAGATTTGTCATGTCTGACACGCTTGTTTCCGTATAAAAATGTCCCACAGAAAAAGACATCATCAGCACCATAAAAATGGCAACAATAAGCAAATAAACAGTCTGAATACGTTGTATCATAATCAAATAATATTAGAAATACGAGGATATAACAAAAAAAGAACACAGAAGCGCATCCTCACAGAGATATAAAATCACTTCCTGCAATTATGCGTTTCTGTGTTCAATTAATATTTTCTTACTGTAACTTTTCCTTTTCTTTAGCAGGGTTTCTGTAATATACCTTACCTTCAATATATTCCTGAGTAGCAATCAGAGTTGGTTTCGGCAATTTTTCATAATAGCGTGAAATCTCAATTTGCTCTCTGTTTTCGAAAACTTCTTCCAAATTATCATTGTAAGAAGCAAACTCTTGCAGTTTCTTTGACAAGTCATTCTTCATTTCTACCGCAATCTGATTTGCTCGCTTGCCGATGATTGCTACTGTTTCGTAGATATTACCAGTATCTTCACACAGTTCCATCAAGTCACGAGTTACGGTATTGGTAGGAGCATTTGTCTTTTTGTAATCCATAATTTTTTATTTAATTATAAACCTTGATTAATTTTCTTCGTCTTTTACAAACTTACTTGCATCTTTAAATATTCGTTCCACTTCGCTTTTATATTTACTTTCAGGGAACTCATTGATAAATGCGTAATACTCATCTATCGTTTCACGCATACGATCTTCTTTCTTCTCTGGCACACTCTCTTTTGCCATATCATATTTTGCACGCAAAATCAGAATAGAAAGATCTTCACGTCTTTTGGTATAAGGATATTCACGCAAAATATTCTGTGCCGTTACTACCGCAGCCTGATAATTATTTCCGGTACTGCTATATACGGTGTTTCCGGTATATGATCCCAAATCATAATACAATAAAGCTGATAAGAATTCCTTTTCAACCAGTTTATCCTGTAATTCGAAAATCATATTCTGGGCCAGTTCCTTACGGTCGCTTTCGGGGAAGTATTCAATAAACATCTGCAACTCTTCGATAGCCTTATATGTACTGCTCTGATCCAAACGAGGTTCAGGAGTATCCAAATATAAAGCCTTGCCGCTATAAAAACGTGCCAGCTCGGTATAAGTTCCCCGGGGATAAGTTGTATAATAAGTATTGAAATAATGCGAAGCTGTAATATAGTCTCCTTGATTATAGTAAGTCATAGCTAACATATATGCAGACTCCTCCGCATTGCTCGTTCCTTTCATGATCAATGCCAAGTCCTCCAAAAGAGTAGCAGCCTTACTGTTTTGTCCCTTTGCAAAATAACTCTTTGCAGCTTCGTATTTATATTCGTTGTCTGTGCTTTCAGCACTTTATTGTACTCTCCGCATGAAGATAATACTCCAGCAGAAAGGATGGCCATAACGATGTACTTTTTCATGTTTATCAATATAGATGTGCAAAAGTACTCTTTTCCACCGAATAATGCAATAACTCAATGTTTTTTAATATAAAATTTGCAATTGCAATATCTCTGACAAAAATATTGTGTATTTTTACACCTTATTTAATAAATGTGCAAAATGAATTTTGAACTTGTATCAGATTATCAGCCGACAGGAGATCAGCCGGAAGCAATCGCACAACTGACAGAAGGTGTAAAATCCGGAGTTCCTGCCCAAACATTATTGGGTGTAACAGGATCAGGTAAAACTTTTACAATTGCCAATGTCATAAAAAACATCAACAAGCCGACACTGATCCTAAGCCACAACAAAACACTGGCAGCACAATTATATGGTGAATTCAAGAATTTTTTTCCACATAATGCTGTAGAATACTACGTATCATACTACGACTATTATCAGCCCGAAGCTTATCTGCCGTCTACCGATACGTATATAGAAAAAGACTTAGCTATCAATGAGGAGATAGACAAGTTGCGTCTTGCCGCTACCTCTGCCCTACTTTCTGGTAGAAACGATGTGATAGTCATTTCATCCGTATCGTGTATTTACGGTATGGGAAATCCTGCTGACTTTTACAACAATGTCATAGAGATAAAAAAAGGCAAATTGCTGGACAGAAATGTATTTCTGCGGCGCCTTGTTGACAGCTTGTATGTGCGTAACGATATTGAGCTAAACCGAGGAAACTTCCGTGTTAAAGGTGATACTGTTGACATCTCACTGGCTTATACCGATCATTTACTCCGTGTCATATTTTGGGATGATGAAATCGATGCGATCGAAGAAATAGATCCTGTCAGCGGACACCGGACCGGTAGCTTTGACGAATATAAAATATATCCTGCCAATCTTTTCATGACTACCAAAGAGAGCACACTGAAAGCTATTCATCAGATTGAAGATGATTTGACCAAGCAAGTTGCTTTCTTTGAAGAACAAGGTAAGCCATATGAAGCTAAAAGACTGTACGAACGCGTCACATACGATATGGAGATGCTCCGGGAACTGGGACACTGCTCCGGTATAGAAAATTACTCCCGGTACTTTGATGGAAGAGAGCCAGGCAGCCGACCTTACTGTTTGCTGGATTTCTTTCCCAAAGACTTTCTGATTGTCATAGATGAAAGCCATGTGAGTGTACCACAAATACGTGCAATGTATGGAGGAGACCGTGCCCGTAAAGAGAATCTGGTAGAATATGGATTCCGTCTGCCGGCAGCCATGGATAACCGTCCGCTAAAGTTTGAAGAATTCCAAGAGATGGCCAAACAAGTAATTTATGTGAGTGCCACCCCTGCCGATTACGAACTAATTCAAAGTGAAGGAGTTGTTGTAGAACAAGTTATCCGTCCAACCGGATTGCTAGATCCTATTATTGAAGTTCGTCCAAGCTTGAATCAAGTAGACGATTTAATGGAAGAAATCCAGCAGCGCATTGAATTAAAGGAGCGAGTTCTTGTCACGACTTTAACAAAACGTATGGCTGAAGAACTTACAGAATATCTCCTTCGTCATAACATACGCTGCACATACATACACAGTGAAGTCGACACATTGGAACGTGTACAAATTATGGAGGATCTACGACAAGGCATATATGATGTTTTAGTCGGAGTTAACCTATTGCGTGAAGGATTGGACTTGCCTGAAGTTTCCCTTGTAGCTATCCTAGATGCAGATAAGGAAGGATTCTTGCGCTCACACCGTTCTCTTACCCAAACAGCCGGACGTGCAGCACGTAATGTCAATGGAAAAGTTATCATGTATGCCGACAAAATAACAGACAGCATGAAACAAACGATCGACGAAACCAACCGACGACGCGAAAAGCAGCTAGCTTACAATGAAGCTCACGGAATAACTCCTCAGCAAATCAAAAAGAACAGAAACAACGCCCTGCTGGAAACAACAGGAGAAACATCTTCCAAACAGCCCAAAGCATATGTGGAAAATACAGAGCACATACAAGCTGCAGCCGATCCGATTGTTCAATACATGTCAAAAGAGCAGTTGCAGAAAAGTATGGAACGTACACGAAAACTTATGCAGGAAGCCGCTAAAAAGCTTAATTTCATCGAAGCAGCACAATACAGAGATGAATTGCTCCGTCTGGAAGATATGCTGAAGGATAAATCATAAATGCAGCTGACAGAAATAAGATTCTGAGAAAAAGGAAATCAGATTCTAATAAATAGTTATCTGGCAGCTAAACGTATAAAAAACATTCAGTTATAGAAAGACTCCGGTATCGGACTCCTTCTATAACTGAATAATGTTTAGCTCTTCCATTTTTTGGGGTATTTCAAAATAAATTTAAGACAACCTTTTTTACTTTATCATATAGTTACCCAATTAGCCTATAATAAAAAATCACCTCGGACAAAATGAAGTTTATTCTTTTTTCAAGAATACACTACACTTGTCCGAGGTGACTCTTTTATACCGCTTTGTATTATTATTTCTGGATATCAATACCTTTATTGCGTAATGTCAATGCCATCAAGCGCAGATAGTCGCTGTATTGTTTCTCAGTCAAAGTATTCTTCATCAGTTTCAGATTACCGTAAACTGCGTTACGCACTTTCTGATCGCTATTTTTCTTTGAACTGTTCGCAACTTTCATCTGTTCTTGAAAATAATCGCAAATGCTTGCTACCTGCTCATTCTGCTGAGAAGAAAGCTGCAAGTACTTTGTCAATTTTGCTTTGTTAATAGTACCATCCCATTTTCCAGCAACGTTAATCGTATCATTTGCATTGTTAGCAAATGCAGAAACAGAAAATGCCAATGCTGCTACTAATGTAAATCCTAATTTTCTCATAATACCTAAATTTTAATGTTACCTAAAAACTTGTGTTACCTTAAAAATATTATCTTTAAACCTAGTCTAGTTTGAGCTCAATCTTTTTACCGCAACAAAGGTAGAAAATATATTGTACAACATACAAATGATTTACTAAAAAAGCGCATTAGAACTATCATTTATTGATATAAATCAAATAAAGCATGTCATAACATATAAGATAGAATAATATTTGTAACATCAAGGTAATAAATACTACACATTAACGACAATCTGAAAGAGCAGAAACAAACATTGTTCTATTTTGTTTTAAATATCTCTTTAAGCAATGCTCTCTATTAAAATACTTGCAAAAAGCTTACATCTATATTTTTATCCTTCTATTTTTCCTATTATTGTGGAAGAAAAAACTATATTTGTCATATAGTAAAGACTTTTATTACCAAAAGCTGTAAAAGACAAATCACACCTTGTTTAAACGAAAAAAATCATAGGAAAAATGAATACAGATCCACACAACCTCATGAATCCATTACGAGAAAAATTTCCATACTTCATCCGCCATGAAAAATTATACCGAATGATTCATCTCCAGCTGATGAAAAAATGGTTTCAATACTTTGTACTGTTCTTCATCATTGGCTCCATTTGCTCCATCATATATGGTTCATTCGAGGAATCCGCTCCTTACCACAACTATTTATATACATTCAACTATCTTGCTTCCTTTATTTTCACCATTGAATACGGGCTACGAATCGCAGCGGCTCCAGTACAATATGCCAGTTGCAAACACGCATGGAAGGCACGCTTACGCTATATCATCTCTTTTTATGGAATCATAGACTGCGTAGCGATTCTGCCCTTTGTCGTTATTTATCTTTATAAAGAAACGCCACACGTACATCTGGTTGTGCTGGCCTATGTACTGATCATTTTCAAACTGATACGCTATTCACGTTCTTTTCAGATGATTGGCACCGTACTAAAAACTGTCAGAGAAGAACTGATTACCGCTTATACAGCCTGTGGCATTATGTTAGGTTTTTCCGGTATCTTAATGTACTATATCGAACGGAATGCACAGCCTGAAGCTTTCGAGAATATAGGTGATGGCTTCTGGTGGGCTATCGTAGCATTCACAACTGTAGGATACGGTGATATTTATCCCATTACGCCCCTCGGCAGATTACTGAGCAGCATCATCAGCCTGATTGGCATAGCCATGATTGCCATACCTACAGGTATCATCAGTTCAGCCTTTATGAATATGCTGATTGAGAAAAAACAGAAAGAGAACAACGAATCTACTAAATAATATTAATATAAGCTACTTATCTAAACTCTTCGAACGGCTCAAGAGTTATAAAAAAATAAACCCAAAAGATCTAAGATGAAGAAGTATTTTATTCTATTAATGATGGCTATTCCAGTCCTTGGCTTGTCATCATGCATGAGTATTTTTTCAAGTACACAGCAACCTATCACCATTACGGGAGAAAATGGAACAAAACTTTACGACGCTGCAAACAATGTAAAATTAGCAGAAATCAAAGAAGGCGGATCTACTACCTTCAGACTAAAAAAGAAACTTTCCGACAGGACTGTGATCGCCAAGAAAGAAGGATATAAGAACACCCCGTTTGTTATCGAATCGGCATTTAATGCCAAAGCATTGTGGAATATATTATTCTGGCCAGGATTTCTGATAGATTTAGGCACAGGAAAAATCAACAAATACGATCCTGTTATTTATAACATAGAAATGGAAAAGGAATAAATTACAAAATCAGACAGATCAGAATATAATAGATAATAAAAAAGCCTTTGACTTACATCAAAGGCTTTTTTATTATAGTTTAGAAAACTCGTTAAATTATCCACCGAAGTTATCGTACATGATTGAAGAGCTTTCAACGCCCAGACTATCAAGCATGTTAACAACAGCTTTCGACATCGGACCAGGACCACACATGTAGTATTCGATATCTTCAGGAGCTTCATGATTCTTCAGATATGTTTCATACATTACCTGATGAACAAATCCAGCTGTATACTTCACGCCTGCAGCATCAGCAGCAGGATCCGGACGGTCAAGTGCCAGATGGAAGTGGAAGTTAGAGAAGTCTTTTTCAAGCTGCTGGAAGTCTTCCAGATAGAATACTTCGTTCAATGCACGAGCACCGTAGAAATAGTGCAATTCACGGTCAGTAGTATGCAATGTACGAGTCATATGCATAATCTGTGCACGAAGCGGAGCCATACCGGCACCACCACCTACCCAAATCATTTCTTTCTTAGAGTCGAAGATAGGATGGAAATCACCGTAAGGACCACTCATCAATACCTTGTCACCTGGTTTCAAAGTAAAGATATAAGATGAAGCGATACCTGGCATTACATCCATAAATCCACTGCGGTCTGGCTTAAACGGCGGAGTAGCGATACGTACTGTCAACATGAATACGTCACCTTCTGCCGGGTAGTTAGCCATAGAATAAGCACGGATTGTTTCTTCTTCATTTTTACATTTCAGATTAAACAAACCGAATTTTTCCCATGCTGGAAGATATTCATCACCGATAAGTGATTTATCGATATCTTTGTTATAATCCATTTCATATTTAGGAATCTTAATCTGAGCGTAAGAACCCGGAATGAAGTCCATGTGAGCTCCCTTAGGCAACTGTACCTTAAATTCTTTAATAAAGGTAGCCACGTTCTTGTTAGAGATAACTGTACATTCGTATTCTTTTACACCCATTACAGATTCAGGAACCTTGATAGACAAGTCACCTTTCACTTTCACCTGACAACCCAAACGCCAGTGATCTTTCTGTTGTTTACGGCTGAAATGGCTCACTTCAGAAGGCAATATTTCACCACCACCTTCAACAACCTGACATTTACACTGTCCGCAAGAACCCTTACCACCACAAGCAGAAGGCAAGAATACACCATTTACAGCCAATGTATTCAACAATGTAGAACCTGATTCAACTTCCAATTGGTTCTCGCCATTGATAGTCAACTTTACATTTCCTGAAGCAACCAAGAATTTCTTAGCTACCAGCAGGATAACTACCAGCACAAGAATAGTCACAAGGAATACTCCAATGCTTGCTAAAATAAAATTCATATCCATTGTTTATTCCTTTCTTTATTAGATGTTCAAACCAGAGAAACACATAAACGCCATTGCCATCAGGCCTACAGTGATAAATGTGATGCCCAATCCTCTCAAAGGAGCAGGAACATCTGAATATGCCATTTTTTCACGAATAGCTGCCAGACCTACAATAGCAAGCAACCAACCAATACCTGATCCGAGTGCATATGAGATTGAATCCCAGATATCACCGATAAACTTAGAATCAGACGGAGTAAGGTTGATACGCTGCTGCATGAACAATGAAGCACCCATAATCGCACAGTTTACAGCAATCAAAGGCAAGAAAATACCCAGTGAGGCATACAATGAAGGGCTGAAACGCTCAACGATCATTTCTACCAACTGTACAATTGCGGCAATTACGGCAATAAAGAGGATAAAGCTCAAGAAGCTCAAATCGATACCCAAAATACCATCAGCAGCCAACACTTTAGTCTGAAGCAGATAGTTGACAGGCAATGTTACCACCAGCACAAAGGTAACAGCGATACCCAGTCCCAGTGCAGTCTTTACATTCTTCGAAACAGCCAAGTAAGAGCACATACCCAGGAAGAATGCAAAAATCATATTGTCCACAAAGATGGAGCGGACTAATAAACTTATAAAATGTTCCATAATCTTGTTTTAGTTAAGAACTTCTATGGCAAACGGGATTACCATTTTCCAATATCCGTTCTTCAATGAATTATTACTCTTTTTCTTGCAATTCTTTGTGTTTAGCACGCTGATACCAGATAATACATGCTACAATAATCAATGCCATAGGAGGCATCAGCATCAAACCATTGTTTACATAGCCTGCGCTCTTTATTGCATCGTAGTTCAGAATGTTAAAACCAAGTAATGTACCAGAACCCAACAGTTCACGGATGAATGCAACCATTACCAAAATCTTTGCATATCCCAAACCGTTACCAATACCATCCAAACAAGATTCCCATGGACCGTTTGCCATAGCAAATGCTTCCAGACGTCCCATCAGAATACAGTTAGTGATAATCAGACCAACATATACAGACAACTGTACGCTTACATCATAAGCAAATGCTTTCAGCAACTCACTTACGATAGTAACCAAAGCAGCAACAACAACCAACTGTACGATAATACGGATACGGTTAGGAATTGTCTTACGGATCAAAGAAATTACAACATTAGAGAAAGCTGTAATAATGGTAACAGAAAGTCCCATTACAATAGCAGGCTCCAACTTAGATGTAACCGCCAATGCAGAACAAATACCCAAAACCTGAACGGTCACCGGGTTATTCAAACCCAACGGAGTAGAAAATACTTCTTTGTTTTTAGCTGAAAATAAACTTCCCATATTATTATCTCCTCCTTAATTATTCTTTAGTAGTTAAAAACTTGGTATATTGTCCCATACAATCTTTCAGCATCTTATCTACGGCAAGAGAAGTAATTGTACCTCCTGAAATACCGTCAACTTGATATTCAGGTTTTTCAATCTTACCATTCTTTACAACACCCAATGCAATAGCACCTTCTTCCAGCACGTTCTTGTCTTTGAACTCATTCTGGAAATGGTCGGTAGCAATTTCAGCTCCCAAACCTGGAGTTTCTGATGCATGAGAGAAATAAGTTCCATAAACAGTATTCTTGTCTTCATTCAGTGCAACATAGCCCCAGATAGCGCCCCAAAGACCAGCACCGTAAACAGGAATAACATACTTAGTCTGACCGTCTATTTCGCAAACAAACAAGTGAGCGCGACCGTTTTCCTTGTATTCTTTTTCATATCCGGTAACAAAAGTACCTTCATACGGAGTCAGTGTTCCGTCTTCGGCTACAACCATATCAGACTTCACAACTTTTGCAAATTCAGCTTCTGCATCCTGAACTTCTTTAATACCCAAAGAAGAAAGAATCTGTTTCTTAGTATCAAGTTCTACATTCTTTCCCTGAATATCACGCAAAGAAGAGTTCACGAAAGCCAATAAGAATGCTACGATAACAACCATTACCGAAGCATAAATGATAGTATAAGAGTTACTATTAGTATTCATTGTATATTCGGTTTTTATTTGTTAGACATAGCACGTTTAGCACGACGAGAGATATTATTCTGAACTACAACGTAGTCGATCAGCGGTGCAAAGATATTCATCAGCAAGATAGCCAACATCATACCTTCTGGATAACCCGGATTCAACACACGAATAATGATTGCCATAGCACCAATCAGGAAGCCATATACAAACTTACCGTTTTCTGTACGTGAAGAAGTTACCGGATCAGTTGCCATAAATACAGCACCAAAGCAGAAACCACCCAAGCACAAATGTTCGTACCAAGGCATTTGAGCTACACCTGTATCAGGACCAATTGTATTGAAAATCCATCCCATGACAGCTCCACCTACAAATACAGACAACATTGTCTTCCAGCTTGCTACACCAGTCCATAAAAGGATAACAGCACCAATAGCAATAGCAATTACACTGGTTTCACCGATAGAACCCGGAATCAGACCAGTAACCATATCCCAAGAGAATTCAGGACATTCAGCAACCTTGGCAACACCCAGCGGAGTTGCTGCAGTCAAACCGTCAACAGTCTTACCCAATCCGAAGATGCTGTCACCTGATACCCAAACAGCATCACCAGACATCTTAGTAGGATAAGCAAAGAACAAGAATGCACGAGTAATCAATGCAGGGTTGAAGATGTTCATACCTGTACCACCGAATACTTCCTTTGCAAAGATTACAGAGAAAGCAGTTGCTACAGCAAGCATCCATAACGGACAGTCAACAGGTACAATCATCGGAATCAACATACCAGAAACCAGGAAACCTTCCTGAATTTCTTCTTTCTTCCATTGTGCAACAACGAATTCGATTCCCAAACCTACAACATAAGAAACAATGATTTTAGGCAATACAGCCAGAAAACCGTAGCCAAACATTTCGATAAAACTACCGCTGATGCCTGCATGCAGATAATGCTGATAGCCCACATTATACATACCGAACAACAAAGCCGGTATTAATGCAATAACCACGAGTGACATGATACGTTTGCTATCAATCGCATCGTGGATGTGCGTACCTGTCTTCGAAGTAGTATTCGGAACAAACAAGAATGTTTCGAAACCATCGAATACAGAACGAAAAGCATGATATTTGCCTCCCTCTTCAAAGTTAGGCTTTATCTTATCTAGATAATTTCTTAACGCTTTCATTTATTCTATTAATTCTTTTGGTTAGTATTAGCACATTTCACGACGGAGCATATCCAATCCTTCACGAACGATACGCTGTAATTCCATCTTAGAAGAGCAAACGAATTCACACAAAGCAAAGTCTTCAGGAGCAACTTCATAGATACCTAACTGTTCCATGCGGTCGATATCTCCGGCGATTATTGCTTTGATCAAATATTCAGGCATGATATCCATCGGCAACACCTTGTCATACTCGTTCGACATAATCATGTGGCGTTCACCACCTTTTACACGAGCATCCAGTGTATATTCTTTCTTGCCCATCAGCCAGCTAAAATATGAACGGCTAGTACTGAACTGATTGAAACGAGGCATAATCCATCCCAGCATTTCATGAACATCACTACCTTCAGGAATTACAGTCACCTGACTGTGGAATGCTCCCAAGAAGCCGTTAGCTGTAATTTGCTTACCAGTCAACACATTACCGCTGATATAGCGTAATTCTTTTTCCTTGTTTACATTACCTGCAAACACATTTGTCAGACATGCACCTACTTTCAACTTGCAATAAGCAGGTTTCTTTACTTCAGAACCTGTCACTGCTACCATGCGAGTCAGATCCACACGTCCGGTATTCAGCAGACGACCAATAAAGATCACAGCCTGTGCATCGATTGTCCAAACAGTTTCACCTTTATTAATAGGAGAAATGTGGTTAATCTGTACACCAACGTTTCCTGCCGGATGAGGTCCGTCGAATACAGTTACAGTAACATTCTTAGCCTGTGTCAGTGCAGCAGCTTTCTGATTTACACTAATACTTAAATAAGTCTTGGCAATTTTTGCCAGTGCATCAAGTCCTGCCTGGAAATTTGCTTCTTCACCTTTCAAAGCAAATTCAAACTCCGGAGCAAGCGGATTGCTGTCGAATGAAGACACAAAGATTGCTTTCGGAGCAATTGTCGGATCTGCTATAACATCGTAAGGACGCTGCTTGATGAAGGCAAACATACCACTTGCCAGCAGCAATTCTTTTACAGCAGCAGCATCCATCTTGGCAACATCTTTCTTGCCAAATTCTTCATAGTCCTGTTCTGCTGCAGCTTCTACCGTAATACTCATTACTTTACGGCGAGCTCCACGCTCCACACTAGTTACTACGCCACTTACAGGCGAAACAAATTTCACTTCAGGATGATTCTTGTCGATAAACAAGGGTCCTCCGGCCATAACATATTCCTGTTCTTTCACTACCACTTTAGGAGTTACACCTGTAAAATCATCGGGTACTAATGCATAGAATCCCGGCTCTTTTACAGCTACTACCTCAGCAGCCGCCTTGCCTTTCAGGTTAATGTCAAGACCTTTACGCAATTTTATTAAATTAGCCATATTGGGTTATAAAAAATGGTTTTATAAATTTGACTGCAAAATTAAATAAAAAAGAATGGAAATAAACAATTTCAAGCGGGTTATTACGGAAAAAATTCTTTATATAATTGAGTACAAGTGACAAAAACGAACAAAATGTCTTCATTTTGTAATATGTAGAAAGCAATTTTTACTATTTCGCACTTACCTCTTAGAGGGGGATTTCGGGGCTCTCCTGCCAGTTTTTTCCCCGAAAAAACATTCTATCAGAATCGGGCGGAATCAGCTCAAGAAGTTATTTCATCCGGACGACATGCGAAAACGAAAAAACACTGATCCACGAAGATTTTTTATTACAAAAGAAAAACAACAGCATAGTCTTAATAACATTCCCTCAAAAAAATATAAATTCTTCAGCATCTTTTCCCGAAAATATCTCGATATTTTCGGGAAAAGAACATATACTTTTTCAAAGGCAGGTCCAAGGCCACGTAAACAACTTATAATCAATGTAAAGAACAACAAAAATCCCTAAAAGGAATATCCAATAAAATAATTTGTCAATACCCCGGATTTTGTTTCAGTACCTCATTCATCACTATTACCTTTTCAGGTATCGGGAAAACAGTTGTATAACCGTTTTCTTCACCGGGAAGCTGTGGACGGAAGCTATACGGACGAGTGAATTGACGGAAACGGATCAAGTCCTGACGCCTCCAGCCTTCCCACGCCAGCTCCATCTGCCTTTCATCCAGCAAGTTTTCAAGAGTTGCTTCACGATACGAAGCTCCTACTCTGGCACGGACTTCATTCAATTCTCCTGTTCCATCTTCGCCATTTCTCACTTTGGCCTCACTCATCATCAGCAACACGTCAGCATAACGGAACAAGACAATATCATTATCCATCAACTTTCCATCTTTTAATGCTGTATTATCCACTTCATATTTCTTCATACGTGCTCCAGCTGTTTGTTCATATACCGAATTGGAAACATCGAGGGCTATTGCCTCTGGGTAATATACCAGCGGAGTGCCGTCGTCGAGCAGAATAGGATTTCCCTGTAAATCGTACACCTCATCGGCGAAATAGCAGTAATCGAAACGAGGATCAACTTTGTCTGTGCCATATCCAAAAGTCTGCAAAACCTCAAGCGTTGCACTTGAACCATTTTCACCTCCTAATCCATAGGCCTTTGCATGATTATAGTGACGGGAGCGGAACAAATATTGCATCTGGTTGGTGTATAAAGTCTTGCTCATCGGTATTACAAAAATATTTTCCTGAGAAGACTCATTGAATATGGCAAAATTTGAAGAATAATCTTTTTCTAACTGATAACCCATCTGAGAAATCTGTGTACAGTAATATTGTGCAGCTTTCCAAGCATTGAGATTTTCTCCGTTTACAGTAAAGAAGATTTTTCTGCCATCCGGAAAGACACCATCTGTCCAGTCGGAATCCATATATACTTCAGCATTCAGCATCAGCTTAGCCAACAGAAAATAAGCAACAGGCTTTGTCATTCTGCCATAATATTCACCAGGAATATTACTTTTCTCTTCGCTCAGGAAAGGAACAGCCTCCTGCAATTCATTTACGATAAAAGTAAAAATCTTATCACGCTCTGCCTGTTTCATTTCCGCACCGGCCGCATCGGAAGTAACAAGCAGAGGAATGCGTCCGAATAAATCCATCGCATAATAATAAAACATAGCACGAAGGGCACGTACCTCTGCCTTATAAGCCGGAAGTTCTTTATCAGTATGTGTCGCTGAGAAATGTTCAATCTGCTCCAACGAATAATTACATAGCTTAATACTCTGGAACAAGTACTCCCAAGTATTCAATATGGCATCGCTATTTACTCCCCACTGATGCAGGTAGAGTCCTTGCCAGAATCCACCATCATACCAGTCACCTCCACGGGTGGGCATAATAGCCTCATCGGTCGTAAAAGTATTCAGGTCATAGATACCTCTCCCTGTCCCCTGCAATCCCTCACTGTCTTTATAACTGCCTACACAGTTATAAAGCGATGCTACACAATTCCGATAGAGAGCCGGCAGTGTAGAATAAGCATTATCTCCCAATAAACCATCCCGAGGATCTTCTTCAAGGAAACTGCTGCACGATATACTGAACAATGAAGTGCAAGTCAAAAATAATATATATATTTTTTTCATGGCTAAACATTTAAAAATTAAGACTTAAACTAAGAGTATAGGTACGCGACAACGGATAAGTCCGTTTGTCATCAACTCCCAATGTAGAGTCTACGGTCATACTGTTTATAAGAGGGGTTAATCCCGAATAGCCGCTTATTGTTCCCAAGTTGTTGATAGTGAACGCCAGACGCATGTTATGTAAAAACTTCGTATTTTTCAGAGGAACATCATATCCTACTGTCAAATAATCGAAATTAATATAATCTCCATCCTCCAGCCAATAATCAGTTGCGGTCTGATCTTTTATCATTTGTCGGGGAGCTTCCTCCATTACATTATAGTCGGGAAGAATATTCATATTCATATAAGTCAGTGAAGTTCCATTATATATTTTATGTCCGAAAGCTCCGTTTATCTGTAACGATACATCAAAACGTTTATACCGGAAACTAATGTTTGAGCCAAGCAAGGTCTTAGGCATAGCCTGACCTGCCACATAACGGTCTTCTCCGTCTTCCAGATTTACACCTCCCCCATTCAAGTCGGCGATTTCATATTTATATCCACCATTACCATCGGGAACCAATCCGGTACAGTGAGGAAGATAAAAAACTCCCAAAGGCTGTCCTACAATCTGATATACAATATTATTATATCCTCCATGAAAACCTGCCCCGTCAAGTCCGGCTATAACAGTATACTCCGAAGCCGAAATATATTCGCCATTATACATACCATTCAGCGAAAGCAACTTGTTCTTCTGGAAAGTTATATTTGCATTGATATTCAGCTCCATATCCTTAGTCTTCAATGGAGTAATACCAACAGAGATTTCTGTACCGCTGTTACGCATAGAACCAATATTGGCGAGCAATGTATTGTAGGTAAAAGGAGGAACACTTACCCGATAATTATAAAGCATATCGGTTGTCTTAGAGTTGTAATAATTGACAGACAACAGCAAACGGTTGCCATAAAAGCCCACATCGAAACCGGCATTGAAAGTATGTTTTACTTCCCACTTCAGATCGGGATTGATATTGCGTAATGTTTCATAAGTCACTACAGGAGAATTTCCGACAGGTGCGACTCCATTGGGCCGGACTAGATTCATCGTCGTATACGAATCTATACCTCCCTGATTTCCAGCAAGTCCATAACCCAGGCGCAGCTTCAAATTATCAATCCAGGTAATATGCTTCATAAACTGTTCACTTGACACATTCCATGCAGCAGAAACAGATGGGAAAAAGCCCCATTTATGATTTGCTCCAAACTTTGAAGATGCATCTGTACGAGCATTGACTGTCAGTACATAACGGTCGTCATATGTATAATTCACTCGTCCCAGGAAAGACGCCAGATGAGGTTCCTCATAATATGAACCTGTTCCTTCCCAGGGACGCAGAGCTCCAGCCTGAAGATTGTCGAACCCCATAAGATCGGAAGAAAAGTTTGTTACCGTAGTATAAAATCCGGTATATGTATTTTTCTCCAGCTCTGCCAATCCCAATACATCTATGAAATGCTTTTTCAACTGTTTCCGATATGTAAGCATTGCATTCCCTAAGACAGATTCCGAACGGCGGTTTCCACGATACGCCTGTCCATTTGCCCAGACTATAGTGGGCAAATACTGTGAGTTCTCTGTATCATTATAAGTATACGAGCCGAAAAGAATAAATTTCAGGTCGGGCGACAAATTAAAATTCAAACGGGCATGAGCACTGAAATAAGAAACATCATCACGATCATTAACCTCCATCCAAGCCAAAGGATTGGTTATCTGGCTGGCAGTAGTTATCTGGTCCCAAGCGTCGGTCGTATAATCTTTATGGTTAGGGAAAGTAGGGTTAAAAGCCGCTGCCGAATAAAAAGTTTTCTGATAATCGAACAAATTCCGGTTTTTCTTGACTGATCCAAACAGTCCAAGTTCGCATTGGATAAATTTATCGAATATATCTTGCGACATATTCATATTCGATGTAAAAAGCTTCATGCTTTCATTCTGTATCACTCCCTCACGGTTCAGATAGCCCAAAGAAACACGATAGTTGGAAGCATCTCCTCCACCATAAAAAGCAATGTTATGATTCTGCTGCAACCCTAGTTGTTCTATTTCTTTTTGAAAATCAGTATTACAGCCTTTATCCAGAATAGAAATTCCATTCTCGCTTGTTACTTTCCGATATTCATCGCCAGAGAGCATATCCAGATGACGATAAGCATGGGCAATGCCAAAGCTTCCGTTGTAATTAATACGCGTTTTACCAGAGATTCCTTTTTTTGTTGTAATATTAATCACACCCGAGGCACCACGAGAACCGTACTGCGCTGTTTCTGAGGCATCTTTCAAGATTGTAAAACTTTCGATATCGGTCGGATAGATCGAAGTCAGCATACTTAAATCGCCCAACACCCCATCTACAATTATCAATGGATCATTACCACTTGTCAACGAAGTGGTTCCTCGCATTCGGACAGATTCCAGAGCTGCTGTACCATTACTGCTTTTCATGATAGTCAATCCTGGTACTCGTCCCTGAATAGCTTCCAGCGGATTAGTTATTTGCTCTTTATTCATTTGCTGTTCGGTAATTTGTTCTACCGAACCGGATATGTTCTTCAGTGTACCCCGAGCGTATCCAACCGTTATCACACTATCCGGAAGAGTTGTAATCTCTATTTGTGCATTTACAGGCTGATATAACCATAAGGTTAACGAACAGACAGCAATATACTTCGATTTTGCTTTCCGATATTTCTTCATAAGAATCAGATTTTAAATTAAGGATAATTACGAAATTAAGCAAAAAGGAAGAGAAAAACAACCCTAAAGCCAAAAATAAACGTCCTGATGTTTTCTGAAAATACAGGTTTTCAGAATATACATCAGGACGTCTACAAAAATATATAAACAAACTTATCTGCTCATCATTCTTCTGGAGCAAACATAGGGTCCCATGCCGGCAGACGGATTGGCTTCTGCTTCAAAATATTCAGTACCTTTTCTGGTACATATTTCTTTTCTACTACCAGACGGAACATATATTCGTCAAACCACTCATCGGTCATAATCAGATGTCCCTTATAACCAGCCTCTGCTCCCCAACTGTTTTCAACCATCCATTTCTTCGGCTTACCGTCTTTATCCAAATCTACAGCCATCAAAGTCATAGCATGGCTGGATCCACTGGCAAAGGTCTGGACACGCTGTTTCTTATTCATTCCGAACGTAGTACCCATCAGTGATTCATAATCAAAATTCTTTAAATCGAGAGTACCACGCTTACTGTCTAAGAATTTCGCGACGTCACAAGAGAAATACATCATTGTACTATCCTTTATTGATTCAATAGCCATTGCTTTTATATCCTCAACAGGTAAATTGACGTAAGTCCAGTTCTTTCCATCATAAACATGACGGTCAAAATCTATTTCGTAGCATTTATAATATTCACGACTGGGGTCGTTCATCAGCATGACATAATTATTGGTTAAGTCATTTCCCAAATATTCCTGATAAAAAGACTGTGGAGTATACTCCTTCGTTTCACCGTTCATAGTCCACGTAAAACGTTCCACAGGTTCACCGAATGCTAAGGCAAGCATACGATAAACGGTAGAAAGCATTTCTGTCTTTTTAGCTTCAAGTGCAGAAACCTTTACTCCTTTTGCAGCCTCATCACGTAATTGCAGACCGAACTCTCTCAACTTCAAGCCAACCAGACGAGCTATCTGTGATGTGTTTTCACTACTATAGGTTTCTGGCATAACCGAAGACGGAACTACTCCATACTTACCTATAACATCTGAAATACCAGTAAATTGTCCTCCGTCGCTTATAGGATTGCGGAATAACCACTCTACCATCTTATCATCCATTGGTTTTTCACGCGTGTCAATAATCCCCTGCAAGAAAAGATTAGCTTTCTCTAACTGGTCGTAGAAAAAGCAATAGTTCTGAGAGAACTCCATTTCGTCCAGACCATATTTAGCCATCATTTGAGCACGCAATACGTTCAATCCGGTAAAAAGCCAGCAACGTCCAGACTGCTGCTGGTCTGTTATGCCATGTGAAACAACTTTATTGGTGAAGTTAGTATCGAAATTAGCCAGATTTTCATGATTTTTCGCAAGTACTGCTATACTGGTTTCAGCCATGGCATTATAAATAGCCTTATCTGCCGGCGTATGCTTATAGCTACTTTTGATTTGGTTCAACATGTCTTGTGTAATCCCCCCCTGTTGAGCCTGTGCTCCCAGTGCCATTGCCATCAGGCATGCTAACATTATGTTCTTCTTCATATACCTTAAATGTGTTAGTTTCTAAATAATGTGCCAAAAGTACGAATTTGTATTTTAAAAATAATAAAATAAGAAGGTAAAATATAGATTACTTCGAGCGATATTTGTAATTTTGATTAATTTTTGAGTCATACCCATGAGCAAGTTCAGAAGTATAAAACATATTGTCCGATCTACCATCATATTAGCTTTGGTATGCTATTTCGGAATTATCGCCGTTTTGAGTATTCCTTTTATTCAAAAACGGCTATCCGATTTTACGGCTCAAGAGCTCAGCCGTATCATGCAGACTGAGGTAAGAATCGGAAATATCGATTTAGGACTGCTGAACCGTGTCATTATACAGAATGTATATCTGGAAGACAAGTCTGGCAAGGAGCTGCTGAAAATAAACCGTTTATCTGCTAAGATGGAGTTATCGTCTTTATTACACGGCAAAATACGCATCAGCAGTGTACAGCTTTTTGGTCTGAACGCTCACCTCAACCGTCCGACCCCTGACAGTAAGACAAATTTCCAGTTTGTACTTGATGCATTTGCCTCAAAAGATACAATCAAGAAAAAATCAACCATCGATCTGCGTATTAATTCCGTATTGATTCGTCGCGGACAGGTCTACTATGACTTACTTTCCGAAGCTCAAACTCCTGGACGTTTTAATTCAAACCATTTAGGCATACAGAATCTTTCAGCAACACTTTCACTGAAAGCCTTAACCCCTGATTCTCTCAATGCGCAAATCAAACGTATAAGTTTCAACGAACAGAGTGGATTCAGATTAAAAAAGCTGGCACTGAAAATTACAGCCAATCACCATGGATTACAGGCAAACAATATTGAGGTTTCTTTTCCTAACAGTGAACTGAATATAGATACGCTTGCTGCAACATATGACAGTGCTTCATCTGCTCCTGTAATAAACAATGACACACGGTATATGGCTCATATGAGAGCTCGTATTACGTTGGCTGACTTTGCCATGTTTGTACCTGCACTAGCTCATTTCAATGAAGCTATAAACCTGCGCATGTCGTTGGACGGAAAAGGATATCAAACCAAGTGTACAGACATTTACATATCAAACAACACTCAAAGTCTTTTGCTGAAAGCAGAAGCTATGATAAACCACTGGAACGAAAAAAATAATATGTTCCTTTTCGGTAACCTGTCGCAACTGGAAGTAGATAAAGAAGGTATTAACTGGTTACTTTATAACCTAAGTGGCAAAAACAATGTTCCCGATATTCTGAAACGGATTGGGGACATAAGTTTCAACGGAGATATTTCCGGTTATCTGAATCAATTAACAACACATGGTACACTTCTTACAGATGTAGGAAGTATTCGGGCCAATGTAACCATGCACTCCGATACATTAACCCATCTACGTTCTTATTCTGGAAAAATAATCAGTCCGGAATTACAATTAGGAACCTTGTTAAACCAGGAAAAGACACTGGGAAGTACAACATTCGACCTAGAATTGCAAGGTTTCAAATATCATGACGGCAAAGCTGAATCATATATTAAGGGAGTGATTTCTTCGTTTACATACAAGCAGTATGAGTACCGCAACATCATGCTTGACGGACAATATACTCCAGGAGGATTTAACGGAAAATTATCTTTGGACGACAGCAATGCAAACATTGAAATAAACGGACATGTTGCAACACGACAAGCTGTGCCTGATTTCAATCTAAAAGCTGTGGTACGTAACTTCCGTCCTAACGATCTGAATCTGACAGACCAATATAAAGATACAGATATGTCACTGAATCTGACAGCCGACTTCAGCGGACACTCCATTGATGACATGCAGGGAAAAATCAGTATTGACAGCGTACTGGTCAACGCTCCAGAAAAAGATCAATGTTATTTCTTAAAAAACTTAAGCATATTTGCCGGAAACGTAAGTAATAGTCAGGAAAAACAAATAGAAATCCGTTCTCCTTTCCTCAATGGTTTTGTCAAAGGGAACTATTCATACCGTACTCTTCCAGCAAGTATATTGAAGACATTGCAACGGTACATTCCGTCATTACTCGTTCTCAACAAGGAATTGCCTGAAACAAACAATGATTTTCAGTTCAATTTCCAGTTGGAAGATACAGAGTTATTCTCAAAGGTATTCAAAATTCCTGTTGAACTGTACATGCCGGCTACATTAAACGGATATTTTGATGATAACCGTACACGGTTGCAAATTAGAGGTTATCTTCCAGCATTTGTTTACAACGACTCATATTTCGAATCAGGAACGTTATTGTGTAATAACACTTCAGATGAACTGCAATGCCAAGTGCGTATAAACAAACGTCTGCAAAAAGGTGCAATGATTAATTTGGCTGTAAATTCTCGGGTCAGCGACGATAAATTAAAAACTACCATCCATTGGGGGAATAATGTTCCTTCCACTTTTAGCGGTATGGTAGAAGCTATTACAAGTTTCCGTAAGTCAGAAGAAAGTAATCGCTTATCGACGATGATAGACCTGCGTCCAAGCAAAATTATTTTAAATGATACGATATGGAAAATACATCCATCACAAATAACCATTGATAAAAACCTGATAGAAATCGACAACTTCCTATTTGAGCATCAAAACCAATATGTACGTGCAAACGGACGTATTGGAAAGGAAACAACAGACTCTTGTCTGGTGGATTTGAGCAATATTGACTTACAATATGTAATGGATATAATTCAGTTTCATGCAGTTAAATTCAATGGTCTAGTAACTGGACGTGTACACTTACATAATGTACTTAACAATCCGGTGATGTATACCCGACTCAACGTAAAAGACTTTTCTCTGAACGATGCGTTATTAGGTCAGGGAGATATAAGAGGTGAATGGGACAATGAATTAGGAGGAGTACGCTTACATGCCGACATAAAAGAGAATGATCATTACTTCACTAATGTAACCGGATATGTTTCGCCTAAGGAAAAAGGATTAAACTTAAATATTCAGGCAGGAGGTACAAATCTTTCCTTCCTGCAACCTTTTGTAGAGAATATATTTACAAATATGCAGGGAAGAGTCTTTGGACGTGTCCGATTATACGGTCCTTTCTCCGGACTTGACCTGGAGGGATGTGCTCAAGCAGATGCCAGCATGAAAGTAAATATCCTTAATACATCATTCACCGCTCATGCAGACTCATTCCGTATAAGCTCAGGGCACTTTGCCTTCGACAACATACAAGTAACAGACCCCGAAGGACATACAGGGTTAGTTAATGGCGCACTCAGACATACAAAACTAAAGAACCTGATGTATGATTTCCGGTTCAACACAAACAATATGCTGGTATATCACACGGAAAAGGAAACACCTGAATTCCCTTTCTATGGTAAAATATATACAACTGGAGAAGTGTTGCTACGCGGGGGAAACAATACACTTACTGTGGACGGGACATTACGAACTGATCCACAAACAAAGTTTACATACGTAACCGCCACAGCAGCTGAAGCAACCAATACACAATTTATAAAATTTGTGGATAAGACTCCCCGAAGACAGCAAGAAAACATTCAGACTGAATTATATCATCATTTAAACAAAACAGATAATAAGGAGGAAGAAAACACTCCTACTGACACCCATATTAATCTCCAGATAGAAGCAACTCCGGCTGCTACCATGCGTATCGTCATGGATCCTATAGCAAGAGATAACATTTCTGCAAACGGAACCGGCAACCTGCGTATCAACTATTATAATAAAGGAGATTTCCAGATTTTCGGTAACTACAATATCGAAGAAGGAATATACAAAATGAGTATGCAAAATGTTATCCATAAAGATTTCATCCTGCAATCAGGAGGAACAGTTTCATTCAACGGAAATCCACGAGAAGCCAATCTGGATGTACAAGCTGTTTATACCGTTAACTCTGCTTCATTAAATGATTTAGTGGCTGATGCTTCAAATACCAAAGGAACTGTAAAGGTAAACTGTTTACTGAATCTGAGAGGTAACCTGACTGCTCCTACATTAAAATTCGATCTGGACTTGCCGACCGTTAGCGATGAAGACCGGGAATTGGTACGAAGTTTAACCAGTACAGAAGAGCAAATGAATACACAAATTATTTATTTGTTGAGTATTGGAAAGTTTTATACCTTTGATTATGCCAACAATACCAATCAGTCGGATGCAACAAGTTCACTGGCTTTCAGCACACTTTCCGGACAGTTAAATAATATGCTTTCTCAAGTAATAGACAGCCAGAACTGGAACGTGGGAACTAATTTAAGTACAGGCGATAAAGGGTGGACTGACGTAGAGGCAGAAGCTATTCTTTCAGGAAGACTGCTTAACAACCGATTAATTATTAATGGTAATTTCGGTTACCGCGATAACCCTATGCGTAACACCAACTTCGTAGGAGATTTTGAAGCAATGTGGCTACTGACTAAAAACGGTGATTTCCGTCTGAAAGGATATAACCAAACCAACGACAGATACTTTACAAAATCTACTCTGACAACACAAGGAATAGGTTTAATGTATAAAAAAGATTTTACGAACTGGCGCGAATTATTTGACTGGATTCTATTAAAACGTCGCAGCAAGCGCAACAGCCAATAAGAAAAGAACAACAACATTATAAAAACAAACTATCTCATTATGGAAAAGAATTATTTCTTACCCGCCGAATGGCATCCACAAAGCTACATCCAGCTGACGTGGCCGCATAGCGGAACCGACTGGAACTACATGTTAGATGAAGTAGAAACATGTTTTTTCAACCTCGCCAGTGAAATAGCTTCCCGGCAACCTCTTTTACTGATTGCCCCTGAATATCCAGAAAAATTAAAAGACTTCAAATATAAAGACAATATACATTTTGTAAAATGCCCGACTAACGATACTTGGGCACGCGATCACGGCTTTATCACACTACTCCAAAATGACGGGACTCCCCTGCTGCTAGATTTCTGTTTTAACGGTTGGGGAATGAAGTTTGCAGCAAATAAAGATAACCTGATAAACTGGAATTTATATCAGAGCAATCTGTTAAAAGGAAGTTATACAAACTGTCGTAACTTTATACTTGAAGGAGGATCTATCGAAAGTGATGGTAAAGGAACCATGCTTACAACTTCTACCTGTCTCCTCGCTCCTAATCGGAACGACGTAATGACACGTGAGGATATAGAGCTATACTTAAAAGAAAGATTTAATCTTCAACAAGTTTTATGGCTGGATCACGGATTCCTTGCAGGTGATGATACTGACAGCCACATAGATACATTGGCTAGACTTTGTCCGGACAACACTATTGTTTATGTACAATGTACAGATAGCGCAGATGAACATTATGATGAACTCAGTAAAATGGAAGAACAGCTGAAAACGTTCCGTACACTGGAGAATACACCATACCGCTTGCTTCCTCTGCCTATGCCAACAGCTATTTATGATGAAGAAGGTGAACGTCTGCCTGCAACATATGCCAATTTCCTGATAATGAATGATGCCATATTGTATCCGACATACAACCAACCGGATAACGATCAAAAGGCTGCTCAGATATTAGCACAAGCTTTTCCTGAAAAAGATATTGTAGGAATAGATTGTTGCCCACTAATTAAGCAACATGGCTCATTGCATTGCGTTACCATGCAATATCCGGAAAGTGTAAAAAACAGCAAACATTAAAATTTTAACCGATATGAAAAGAACCATTCGAGTAGGTATCGTACAACAAGCATGTACGAATGACCTGAAAATAAATTTGGAAAAATTGCACCGTAATATTGCTTCTGTTGCACAAGCCGGTGCACAACTTGTTGTTCTACAGGAATTACATAATACCCCCTATTTCTGTCAAACAGAAGATACATCTTTATTTGATCTGGCAGAGCCTATCCCCGGACCGTCAACCGGATTTTATAGTGAAATAGCAGCAGCTTATCATATAGTATTGGTTACTTCACTATTTGAGCGTCGTGCACCCGGACTTTATCACAATACAGCCGTTGTATTTGACTCTGACGGAAGTATTGCGGGAAAATATCGTAAAATGCATATACCAGATGATCCTGCCTATTATGAAAAATTCTATTTCACTCCAGGTGATCTGGGATTTGAGCCAATAGAAACAAGTCTGGGTAAACTAGGTGTTCAAGTATGCTGGGATCAATGGTATCCAGAAGGAGCCAGACTGATGGCTTTAAAAGGTGCAGAGCTACTTATTTATCCAACAGCAATCGGATGGGAAAGCAGTGATACACAAGATGAAAAGATGCGTCAGCTTGGAGCATGGGTAACAGTACAGCGTGGCCATGCCGTTGCAAATGGACTTCCTGTCATCGCCGTAAACCGAGTAGGACTTGAACCTGATCCTTCTGGACAAACCAATGGTATCCAATTTTGGGGAAATAGCTTCGTAGCCGGACCACAAGGAGAAATTCTTGCACAAGCAAGCAATCTGAAAGAAGAAAATCTCGTAGTAGAGATAGATATGAACCGAAGCGAAAATGTTCGTCGCTGGTGGCCATTCTTGCGTGATAGAAGAATAGACGAATTTGATGAGCTGACCAAACGCTTTATCGACTAATAAATTTTCGTTCTAGCTTCAGAACTATAATTAATACAAACATGAGAGTGCCTCAAAATTAAATGAGCATTCCAGAAAGTATAGGATAGTTACTTTTAGAATAAAAAAATAGCCGTATCAAACTTTATTTAAGTAATGATACGGCTATTTATCTTATGCAATAATCAGTATTAAACTTCTCTATACAAGACTTTTCGATACCTAACAGAAAGGTCAACGTTTATGCCAAAAACCAGGCGAAAACATCAGCAGAATGCCAAATAGCTCCAATCTTCCTATTAACATCATAAAAGACAGTAACCATTTAGCAAGATCAGGAAGAGCATCCACGAAAAGGCAGGTCCATATGCACCTAAACCAGGTCCAACGTTACCCAAACTAGAAACTACCAGTCCAAAAGACTCTGTAAGTTCAAGTCCCATAAACATTAAAGCTACCCAGCCTACAAAAATACAAATCAAATACAATAAAATAAAAGTATTTACAGTAGAGATAGTAGAAAGAGAAAGTGCCTGCTGATTTACCTTTACGGGTAATACAGCACGAGGATGAATCAGGCGGCTGAACTCATTCTTCATATTACGGAAAAGAATAAGCAAACGCATATTCTTTATTCCCCCGCCGGTAGAGCCAGTACAACCTCCTGCAAACATTGTATAAATCAAAAGCATCCATGTAAAATGAGGCCATACATTATAATCATCAGTAGCAAACCCACAAGACGTATGAATGCTTGCTACTTGAAAAAATGCCTTCCGAAAAGCTTCTTCCCATCCATAATGGTTTTGCATGACCAAAGGAACTGTGATAAGTAAAGTTACTATACCTACAGACATCAAGAACCATCTACATTCATCGTCTTTGAACAGATTGAAGAACTTTCCTTTCAGGCACATAAAATATAATGAAAAGTTTATTCCCGACAGGACCATAAAAATCGCTATCACATACTCTATAAAAGGAGAATTCCAATATGCCACACTATCCTGTTTAGTAGAATATCCCCCCGTAGCAGTAGTTGTAAACGAATGACAGACTGCATCAAACAAATTCATGCCTCCCAACATCAACAATACCGTTTCCGTTATTGTAAGAAGCAAATATACAGTCCACAGCCACTGAGCCATTATACTGATTTTCGGATGAATCTTATCATGAGTCACCCCTGTCGCTTCAGCAGAAAACAGAACCTGATTTCCGACTCCGAATATCGGTAATACCGCTATCGTAAAAAAGACAATTCCTAAACCTCCAATCCACTGAGAAAAGCTACGCCAGAAAAGCATTCCATACGACAGTGACTCAATATCATCAAGAATCGTTGCACCTGTGGTTGTAAAACCTGACATCGTTTCAAAGAAAGCATCGGTAACAGAAGGTATTTCGCCACTGAGGTAGAAAGGAAGCATTCCAAACGTAGTAAATAAAAGCCATGTAAATGCAACAATACAGTAGCCATCACGACGAGAAAGCTTATTTTCTGCATTACGACCAAGGAACAACAGCACGCAACCGACAGCTGCGGCTAATAAGGTTGAATAAAGGAAATAAATATAACTATGTTCCTGATAGCACAGGGAAACACCTGCACATAATAAAAACAGCCCACCTTCTATAAACAATAAAATACCCAATATACGGAATATCATTTTGCGATTAATCAAACTATTCGCCCGATTTCCAGTTAAATATTCATTGTGTGTTATAAAGTCTTGCATTTTTCTTATTTTTCTAAAATGAAGTACAAAACTAATGATAAAGATTGAAATAGATTGGATTTTTCATGCAAAAAGATACAATTTAAACCGCATTTATACTGAACATTCAGAAATATTTACGTAATTTGCAACATTCATTAACCAAATTATCTTTTTACACAGTTATGGGTAAATTCACTTTTCATCTGATCAAAAAGCTGACAGGCATTGATATTGAACAATTACAAAACGACAACGAAGCTTTATTAATAAAGAATCAGCAACTTTCATTTGAAGTCAAAGATGCTAATAAAGAAGCAACTTATAAACGTACTCAGCTAACCGAAACACAGGAAGAGTTATCACTTGCACAAACTGAACTCACCCAATTACAAACCTCAATTGCAGAACATCAGAAAGAGATTTCACATCTCCAAACTGAAATATCCAGACTTCAATCCGACAAAGCAACCGGATTGGAGAAAATGCAATATTCTGAACAGGAAATTGTTTCACGAGATAATGATATTCAACAATTAAAAAATCAGCTAGCAGATTCTGAAAGACAGAAAGAAGTTCTAGCTACTGATAAGAAAGAACTGGAAGAAAAACTGACTGAAGCAGAAAAGCAAAAAGAAACTATCGCTACCAGTAAGAAAGAGCTGGAAGAAAAACTGGCTGAAGCAGATAAACAGAAAGAAATTATCACTGCCAGCAAGAAAGAACTGGAAGCAAAACTGGCTGAAGCAGATAAGCAAAAAGAAACCATCGCTGCCAGCAAGAAAGAACTGGAAGAAAAACTGACCGAAGCGGAAAAGCAGAAAGA
>ERZ859980.82-NODE-82-length-66792-cov-2.450455_pt1 | contig 66792 bp, 57 predicted proteins | sample MGYA00509984_ERZ859980 | MGnify/ENA primary metagenome ERZ859980 (study PRJEB30046, sample SAMN00715173) | human gut metagenome | study: EMG produced TPA metagenomics assembly of the A metagenome-wide association study of gut microbiota in type 2... | reverse complement strand
ATATGGACATTGCAATACCCAGGGACCGCAAAGGGGAGTATGAACCGCAGCTGATACCAAAATATCAGAATACAGTCACTCAGGACATGGAAGAAAAGATCATATCTATGTATGCAAATGGATGCGATCCACTATCACGTCCGCAGTGAAGGATTCAACCGGCAGCTGCGTAAGGTCACCAAAAGCAGGACTGTATTTCCAAGCGATGACAGCCTCTTAAAAATGCTCTATCTGGCTACCATGGACATCACTAAAAAATGGACCGGACGCCGCAGGGACTGGTCCCAGATACGAGCCCAGCTGGAGATCTATTTTGAAGAACGGCTGGAAAAAGCAGAATTCTAAGGAAATCTATTTGACATGAGCATTTATACCTGTATAATGCAGATAGAGCAGAGAGCCAAAATCTGGTCTCTGCTCTTAGTATAACTATCAATAAAATCTTATGTCAGTTTTTTGAGTTTACACAAAACTTGAAACGGTCTCTTCCATTATCACTGGTCATGACTCACAAATCATTCCATCCGATAGTTTAATAACATTTTCACATTTCATTGCAACATCCATATCATGCGTTACAATCACAACTGTTTTTTTCAATTTATGCATCTGGACAAAAATATCCATAATCTCTCCGGCAGTTTCCTGATCAACATTACCGGTTGGCTCATCTGCAAGTATCAGATCCGGATCATTGATTAATGCTCTTGCGATTGCGACACGCTGTTTTTGTCCACCTGAAAGCTCTGTTGGCAAATGCTTCTCTCTTTCTTCCAATCCTAACATGGAAATAAGAGATTGATAATATTCCATATCTATTTTTTTCTTTGCAATTAATCGTGGAAGCAAAATATTTTCCTTCGCCGTGAGTTCGTCAATCAGTCTAAAATCCTGATATACAAACCCGACCTCCATATTGCGATATTTCGCCTGTTGCCCCGCATTATAATGGCTAATATCAGATCCCTTAAAGAAGATCTTCCCCTCTGTTGGCAGATCAAGTAACCCGATCATATTCATCAAAGTCGACTTTCCTGAACCGCTTTTCCCAATAATAGCGTAATTATGTCCCTGTTCAAGTTCTAAATCAATCGACTTTAATGCCTGGACCTGATTCTTTTTGCCTTTTCCATATACCTTACTTACATTTTCAATCTTAATCATAGCACTCATTCGCATTTATTCCTCCCTTCCTTTTGTCCGCATGTGCAGATAATAACAATTGTACCAATAATAAGTAATGAAACTGCTACACTTACCAATACTGTCTGTAGAAGATTACCATTCCATAAATCATACTTTGGAATGGCTTCCACCCACGGCTTGCTAAGTATGAGTGCATCATATGTATCATTCTCATAAGCATTCCGCATCAAGTCGTTTGCATATGCTGCAATTCTGGAATACACCCACACAGGCAGTATACTGATGCATCCTCCAAAAAAACCTATTTTTCCAAATCTCATCCAAAGAAGAAGTCGTATTTTCCTTTTTGTCATTCCCAAATCATTTAATAACATTCTTTCTTTTTTCATGGAAAAAATATTCATGGATATCGTATTGCCCGCACTGAGAATGCTTAACAAAATTAACACAGCAAGCAACAGGTAAAAAATAGCCATCACTCTTTTGCTGATCATCTGTTTTTCCCGAAGTATACTAAACACATCTATTTGCGCCATATACTTAGCCTCGCTGACATATTTTGACCATGTCTTATCAAAGGATTTTAATGCAGTATCGTTGTATTTTTTCAGTGTAACTCCTACTCTGGTATAATTTTTATTAGGAAGTTTCCATTTTGTAAATGCATCTGTTGATGTTAGAACATTAACAGTGTTCACGCCATTATCGTCCTCAAAATAAAACGAATCCAAATCAGCATCAACCAGTACAATTCCACCGATCCTTGCATCCAATGGAATCATTTTTTCAAAGCACAAAAATTCTTTTGTCACATTTTGCACGGTAACCTTATAACTGCTTTTTTGATTCTCGTATCCTTTTGGAATCTGTCCTAACATGCATTCTGTGCTCTCATCTAACGCCTTATCTCTTATAAAGTCTACCAATGGTAACTTGTCCCCCACCTTAAAGTAACTTGCCAGATCCTGATCCGTGACCATCAATAGAACTTCCTCTCCTGTTTCTATCTTCTTTCTGTCTATCTCTCCCACAATAAGATTATTTTTTGCAAAAGACATCACTTCCTCAGTGGAGAGTCCGATGGTTGGCGTATGAAACACCTGCTTCTTTTTCAGATCTACACCCAGATACTTCAAATACTCAACACTTGCCAGCGCATCAATCTGATCATTCACAGAATCACTTATTGCTTCTGAAACTTCTGACTGTTGCATCAGCTTATTTGACAACATATCCGTCTTATTAACCACAAGAGCGGTAGAATAATCTACAATTGCCCCCTTTGCACTTTTAACATTCTCGTTTGATTTTAACTCTTGAAACATCTCCGTAGTTACTCCGCTATTATGCATATATTGTAAATAACCGGAATACACATCTACTGGTGACTGTTTCATATAGTAATCAAACCCCTTTATTCTTGCCTCTTTCAATTGAGCATCATAGTTGCCTGTATCGTCAGCAATCTTACATTGAAAAAATTGATATCCAAACACTGCCGAAACAAGCACAAGGCATATTATAATATTAGGCAGTATACGATACCTGATTTTGTCAATTCCCATGTAATGATTTAAAAGATAATAGAGATTTTTACACTCAAATTTTCTTTTCTTCTTTGTGACTTTCTTCATTTCATATTGTATTGGTTTCATACGAATTAACTGCACAAGGTTGATGATTGTAGCAACGACAACACTAACACCAACAACAAAAGCAGCAGTGGTATATGGGTTCCATGTCACCTTGTTAATATACGTAATATAAAATGAATCAAAATCAACCACAGATAGTAAATGTATATTTAATAAATCATTTGCGAGGCTGATAAGAAATTCATATCCCCATTTTCCACAAAAAATTCCTGCTAATATGGTCACTGCCAATACAATCAACATTTCCATACTATAAAACAGTGCAATCTTTTTGCTATTCATTCCCAGCCGAAGCAGAGTCCCATAGTAATCATACTTTCTACGGATATCCATACGAATCGAGTCAAATATCCCCACCAAAACCAGTATAAAAATTAACAGCAATAATACCGGCATAAGATACTTTGTATATCCATCGACTGATATATTTCCATTTTCCATACTGCTTGAAACAACATTTGCCAAACTATCTCCATTCGTATCTGCTCCCAGTATATTCGCTATGGTCCATTCTCTGCCAAAAGACCTGTCAGTAGTAATATGTAAGTCTGATAATAAATCAGAATCATCTAAATAGGACTGTACTACATTGGCAGAATTTTCCTTTTTTACTACATCCGCCAAAATATGTATTCCTTTTGGATTCTTTACTTCTTCCGGATAAATATATGCATATGGGAAATTTACATTGTTCATATTACTGGTAGAAAACATTTTTTCCGGATAAAATCTTGTATCATATGTTTCACCGGTATCCTGTTTTTGAACCTCTATAATTCCAACCAATGTATATGTTACATTTTCTGACGTATCATCGCATGTCAATTGAATCTTTTGTCCTAACTTTTCCGCCAAACCATTCGATTTTAACGTGATACGATCTATGCATATTTCCCCTTTTTTATTCGGATACCTTCCTTTCACCGGATTAACATAATACATATCCTCTGTTTTTTGATCCTTAACCGCACCAACTTCAATACTATTTCCGGTTTCCAAAAAGCGATACTTTCCCTGATCAAAAACATACCCCAACTCCGAAAAACGATTGTCTTTTTCAATAACATCCTTTAATTTATCACTCACTTGACAGAAAGCAACATCATAATTGCCATAATCTGATAAAAGTGTATCTGCATATAGCAGCTTTCCTGTCCTCGTTAATAACAGGGAGATTACAATTGCAATAACCCCTAAAAAAATCGTGCAACCAAACAATGCAAAATTTCTTTTCGACTTTTTTATATCTGTTCTAATAAATCTCCAAAATAGCTTCATAAAATTCCTCCCCCAAAAATTTTATTGTAATAACTTATAGATTTATTTTAAATAACTATTGTTTAAGATTCAATGTGATTTTTGTTTAAGATTTGTTTAAGATTTGCTCAAAATTTTCCCCGACAAAGTATGCCCTGTCAAGTTAAATACTATTATGACTATCTACATGTCTGATATACCATTTATACTCAAAGTTTTTTCATAATACTAATAAACTGCAACACTGCATCAAAGAAATCTCTTTCACAAAGTAACCTTCCGGGAATCCAGTTGTCAATATATTATTTTGTTGCATCTGTAAGCTGTGTATGACCGTCATGTCTACAATTGATCCAACTGTTTTATGGCAGGATTGCACTTCATAATCGTTAATGTGACAATTCCTATTACTCCTGCAATAACAAATATTAAACCTATTCCGGAACCACTCTGCCGCCCAACAAGAAAGGTTATCATATTTTTATGCAAAGACATCTTTTTCATAAATGGTTCAAAAATATAATCAGCCAGCATACCTCCCATTAAAAATCCTAATGGTGTTAATGCCTGTGTAATCATTCCTTGCAAAGAAAAAACACGACCTTGCATCGTTGTATCAACTTTCTCTCTTATAATAATTGTCTGATATGTATGATATATTGGGCTTCCAAAACATCCAATAAATACCACGATACACCACCACACGAGATTTCTTCCCATTCCAAACAATGTAATTCCAAGCAAACATAGATAACTGCCAAAATACATGACCGGCAATTTTTTATGAGGCTGCTTTAAGATAGATAATAGGACGCTTGCCACGATACAACCTATTGCCATAAACGACGAAACAATTCCCACGATCGTTTCATTATTGTTTGTTCTCGCTAAAAGAAGTGGTGTGCACATACCATCAAAGGAAATTGCGCCTGTAAATTCCAAAATGCAATACATCACTAAAAGCATCAAAATTGATCGATTACCAGCTACAAAATTAATGCCTTCTTTCAACCCATCCCATATTTCTGAAATCGATGTCTGTTTACCCGAAGAAATTCCATCAGGTATCTCCACAACAAATAGTAATACTAAAAAAGCAACTAGGAAGGTGCTCAAATCAATTATCAAAATCCATTGCAAGCCCAATGTATTAAGAATGGTGGTTGCCAGAACTGGCTGAAATATACCAACTAATGCGCCCATTGTTGATTGAATCCCACCAATTCTTGCATAATCTTTTTGATCCACCAATAAGGTTACCGTAACTTGAGAAGCGGGATTTTGAAATGCATTCATAAATCCATTGATCACATTTACCAGACACAATACCCATAACTGTAAACATCCCAAAATATAACAACTCAAGAGAATGACAGAACCTGTTGCTGCAATCGAATCACAAATAAGCATGATTTTTTTCTTATTCATTTTATCAGCAACCGCTCCACCGAAAAGACTTACAACGAGATATGGCACTGTACTGCATATTGCCAGTAAAGACGCCGACATCACCTGTCCACTATTAGAATACATCCAAATAACAGTTGCAAATCCAGTCATGGAAGTTCCTAATTCTGACACCATCTGGCTAATAAAAAAAAATCATAAAATGATACATCTTATTTTTTTTCTTTTCATAAGTAATTTCCCCTTTGATCTTCTACGACTTCGTTATCATAGTGATCAACCGGTTATCAGACGCATACATCAGTATTGGGCAGTCACTATGTTCACTTGCCTTTGCACCAATTATAGCATTTAATTACGACAACTAGCTGTCGTAATTAGACAAAAAATTTCTTGCCGTATCAATCAATTCCTTTTTATATTCCTCTGGTGCTACTACTTTTACACGATCTCCAAAACTTAATAAAAGTGCTTTCCATAATCGTTCCTTTGCTGGCACACCAATAAAAGTTCTACACACTCCATTCATCATTTTCTCTATTTGACAATCCGGAAAATATTCTTGTATTAAACCACTTTCCTGCTCTTGAAAGTGTACTTCAATATTTATACAAGTTTTGTAATAATTTTGTTCACTTTCTTTCATACGCTCTTCGATATCTCCATGATCTGTCATAGATTTTTTATTTAATATTTCAACATCTTTCATTCGCGCAACCTTAAAAGTATAATATTTCTCCTTTTCATCACGATACGCAAAAAGATACCATGCATACCATTTATAATGTATTGCTAAAGGTTCAACTGTCAGATCAGATTCTTTTCCACTGGCATTTCTATAATGAAAAGAAATATATTTCTTCTCTGTTATCGCTTGTTCCAATGTTTTATTAACATTTTGAACCTGTTGATTCTCTTTTGTAACACCAAAATCCCAAAAAATCCTTTGCCCACCTTCTTTTCCGATGATGGAATTGTATTTTTCAATGATTGAGTCCAATGTATGATTCGTATAGGAAGTTGATAAAGTTTCCAGTGCCTTAATAATCATCTGTTGTTCATCATTTTTAATATTTGTATTTTTCAGTTTATATGTTGATAAAATAGAATAACCACCATTTTTTCCATTATCCGAATAAATAGGTATGCCACAAGACGCAATATTCACCATATCGCGCTGAATCGTCCGAACCGATACATCATATTTTTCAGCTAGGGTTTTCGCTGAAACCTTATCATGATTGAAAAGATAAATAATAATTCCAAGTATTCTATCAATTTTCATTTCTATTTCTCCCATTATAAATGTTGTTGTCCTTTCAGTATCATATCTACATACTGATTTACAAAGAACAACTTCTTGATGACTACATCAAAATTATACCAAATGAACTATTATCCTTCTACAAGAACTATTGAGCAATCCGCTTTTCAGATGATATCTTCACCTTCCAAGATTTGACATTCCTCTTTATATATTGTATATTAATTTAGCTTTCTAATAATTAGATTTCCAACAAAGGAGGGTGCTATGCAGGAAACACTTCATTATCTTTTAATGTCCGATCATTTTATGATACAAAAGGCTCTTGTATCAAGTGTGAAAGATACCGGATTGACACCAGGGCAGCCTAAAATACTCGATTATCTGCTGCATCACGATGGAGCGATCCAGAAAGAAATCGCCATGTTCTGTCACATTGAGCCCGCATCTTTGACTACTATACTAAATGGCATGGAGAAAAAAGGCTATATCGAGCGAAAATCTGTTGAAAACAATCGTCGCTCGCTTCACGTATATCTCACCAAAACCGGAAGAGAATACGCTGACCGGCTTAACCTTGAATTTGCCAAAATTGAGTCTAAAGCATTAAAAGGATTCAGCGAAACAAGCAAGCAGCAATTATATGATCTGCTCGGTCGTATCTATCAAAATATGGTAAATATTAACAAGAAAGAAGGCACTAACAAATGAAACACTTAAACGTAAGACTTCCTATGTATTTTATTGGACTTTTCGTAATGACTGTCGGTATTGCGCTTTCCGTAAAATCTAATCTCGGCGTATCCCCAGTCAGTTCCATTCCCTATACGATAACCTGCGTCTGGGGGCTGGAAATGGGAAAGGCAACGATTCTTTTTCATATTACACTGGTGCTGATCCAGCTCCTGCTTTTGCGAAAAAATTTTAAGCCGGTTCAGTTGCTTCAGATTCCGGTTGGTATCGTATTTGGCTATTTTACTACTTTTTGTAATTATATGGTGTCTTTTCTCTCATCACCGGATAATATGCTAATTCGTATTATCATGTTATTTGCCAGCACCCTATTTATTGCATTTGGTATCTTTTTATATTTGCCGACAGATCTGATCCCACTTGCCGGAGAAGGTTGTATGCAGGCAGTCTCCACCGTAACACACATTGAATTTTCTAAAGTGAAAATTAGTTTTGACTGTGCAATGGTTCTTGTATCGGCACTTACCTGCCTCGCCATTTTACATAGTCTCGGAAGTGTGGGAATTGGTACCATCATTGCCGCCGTTCTGGTTGGAACACTGGTCGGACTTATCAATCGTGCATTTGCCAAGCAGCGTGATCAGTTGCTCGGCAAAACCACAGAGACAGTTTCCCCGGTCACAGAAGCCACATCCCATTATATTCATAGGAATTGCGCATGATTTCGGACTGTCAGAAACTGCACGGATAATCGCTAATCTGTTTCAAAAGAAAATGGACATTTAAATAAGCCATTCTTCTTAAACGGGCTGTGATACGATATCACAGCCCACTTTTTGCTATTTCCAAACTTCTTCTGCAATTTCTTTTACCAGCTTAAGCTTTGCCCACTGTTCTTCCTCTGTGAGTTTGTTTCCAATCTCACATGATGCAAATCCGCACTGTGGACTTAGATATAAACGGTCCAATGGAATGTATTGCGCAGCCTGCTTGATTCTCTCTACGATTTCTTTTTTATTTTCCAGATCAGGTTTCTTGGTGGTAATGAGTCCCAAAACCACTTTTTTGTCCCCTGATATTTTTGCAAGCGGCCCAAATCCACCGGACCTCTCATCATCAAATTCGAGGTAATAGGCATTGACATTTTCTTCCCCAAATAACAGATCCGCCACACCATCATATGCACCTGAACTAAAAAATGTTGAGTGATAATTACCACGACACACATGTGTATTAATCGTAAGATCCTGTGGTGCTTCTGCCACAACATCATTATTAAGTTTTAGGATGATTCTCTTATATTTCTCTAACGCCTCTCCTTTTCTGCCCGTAAGTTCAACCGCTAACTCTGGGTTTACCATGCCACCCCATACGCAGTCATCAAACTGCAGATTTCGGCAGCCAGCCTCATAAAGTTCCTTGATAAACTCACCGTAAGCCTTAATGACATCCTCAGCAAATGCTTCCTCTGTGCCGTATATTTTCAAAGTGTCTTCCAAAAGCTGTGTTCCGGTAAAATAAGCATAAAACTGTCCCGGAGATGGTATTGTCTGTTTGGCAACGGTATTTTCATCTTCCAGTGCCTTTACAAATTTAAAATGTTCAACAAATGGGTGATTCTTTACGGAAATTTTTCCAACCATATAGGTATCGTCAATCATGGCAGCTTCCGCATCAAACGTGGTATTTCCATCTACTGTTTTTTTATGTTCGATCCCTTGAAATCCCCACATAAAATCCAAATGCCATGTTGCTCTTCTGAACTCTCCATCTGTGATCACATGATATCCAAGCCCTTTTATTTTGTTGACAAGTTGTATAATGCACTCATCTTCTACGCTCTTCAACTGTTCTGCACTGATTGTTCCGTCCTCATAATCTGCTCTTGCTTTCTTTAACTTTGCAGGTCTCAAAAAACTTCCGACATAATCGTATCTAAAAGGTGTTTTCAAATTACTCATCTTGTTCTCCTTTCATTGCATCACATATACAAAGCTATTATAGGCAACATAGGAATCTTTGCATAATACTAAAAAAGAGAGTTTCCCATAGCTTTTTTCTATGGAAACTCTCATTTTACATAATTGCTGAATCGACTGCCCTTACCTTTATGTTAATACTAAAGTTACTTTTCTGTTGTATTAAGCACGTAAATCGTACTTCTTGAAGCACCCTCCTTTCTTAACCAACCATCCTCTATCATATTGAACAAAATCTCTCTAGCCCGACGTTGTTTCAAATCAAGAAGTGTCATAACTTGTGCCCTTGTGATATATGCATTTTCCAAAACGTATCGGTAAATCTTTTGTTCCTGCTCACCTCTCGGCAATTCTCCGGCGGTTTTCCGGCGGTTCTCCGGCGGTTCTCCGGCGGTTCTCCGGCATTCCTCTGATATTTCATTGTATAGCACCGACTGATCTCTCACACAATCGGGATAACTACTATTATCTGGACTGTTACTATTATTTCGATAAATATTGATCCGCAAATCTACTTCTCCACCAATAAACACTGGCTCTCTCAGTCCTGCTGCTTTTACCTTTCCAATAATTCTTGGTATTCCACTCCCCCAATGTTCAATCAAGTTCATATATGAAAACGCACTTGCAAGCGCCTCATTTCTTATTTGTGAATATCCCTCCTTCATTCGCTCCAAAGTCTGCCCCATTGGAAGCTTGCCTGGAGAAGTAATTTCTAACCGATCATCGTAGATTGCGACCTGAATATTCCCATGATCCAAATAACTTCGATGCACAGCCGCATTGATGATCAACTCACGAATAGCATCTGGCGGAATTTCATAAACATCTTGTCGATATATTCCGACAATATTCGCTCCCAAATGAATATTTCGAAGAACATATTGAAAAGCCTGCTCTATTTGCTCCCAAATTGGGCCATCATACTCCCGTCGATCCACAAAAACCTCTTTCGTCGACCCCTTAAACACACCACACTGTGTTGCAGTATGAAATACACCTGCCCCTGTTAAAATTGCATAGGCATTTGTTGGATAATCTTTGCCATCACGCTCTATAAGAATTCCCCAAGAACGCAGCTGCTGTCTTCCCACCTCTTTCACAGATTCTTTCTGAACTTCATTATTTGCATTTTTGACCGCCTGTTCCTTCATAGATTGACAGAGAGAATCAATATCATCATCTGTAATGCTTAATCCCATACATAAAGTTTGATCAAAATGGCGATTGCTCCCCTCAAACATCAATTCCCTAATCATATAATCATCTGCAAGCCGGGTGGTTCCTGCAACACGAACGTACACTCCCCCCTCTTTTCCCAATGTCTTAATGTAATAAGGGCGCTGTCTTCCTGCTGAAATTTCAACTACAATGACCGTCTTATTTTCCATTGTTTGTAAAGTAATATCTGGAATAATCGCTGGCTCGCAGCTATCTGACACAGCGTTTGCAATAGCATCCATCATCCCAAACACTTCATCTTTCGGAACTCCCACTACTTCTCTGGTTTTATCTGCAATCCCAAATATAATTTTTCCGCCCATTCCATTTGCAAAAGCAATGACCGACTTCATATAATTAATGCTTCGTTCCGGCAATTTTTCTTTGAACTCTACATTCTTAGATTCGCCGACAAGAATTTCCTGCAATGTCATAGCATCATCCCCCAAACTCTATTATTAAACTAATTGTCTGTCTCCATCTCACATTATAATTATTTTATAATGAATACATCAAAAAAACAACCTTTCATAGTATTCACCTTATCACCTATAATTCAATAAAATATATGCTACACGTCTCTGTCAAGCTTCTAAAAAACTACTCTGCCCGCCATTCTTTTAATGCCGCAGAAAGCTTTTTGTCAATATCTTTTCTCGTTGCCTCGCATTCTTTTGGATATTCTTTGGCTGCTCTAAAAATAAACCGCAGCACAAATTTTAGTCCTACAGGCAATGCCATACGAAGCATGGATTCGGGCAATACAAAATGAGTTCCGTGCTCATACACAAGCGGTACATATTCACAAGTATGAGGTCTCTCTTTTAGTCGTTTGTCCATACGGCGGATATATTTTCCTGCTTCCCATAAAGAATCATCTTCCGCACCCACAAGAAAGAGTTTGCCTTTAATATTCTCGACCTTGATCATTTCCTCTTCCGTATGCTCTCGTGCTTTCTCGGAATCAATAAACAAACAGGTGCTTCGCTCGATATCACCGGAGCCTTTTGTTTCCTCTTCAATCTTCTGCCAGTACACCGGATGTTCATACACAAACGGCATGTAAGGCAGTGGCTCTCCTTTCCACGAAAGGGTAGACGTCTCTGGAATCGGCCATTCTTTGCAGCCATCTTTATTTCCCTGCTCAAATCCCTGCCATACAAAATCACTGGCTGTAAGCGCAAAGGTCAAGGTAATATCCGGAAAATAAGAAGCTGCGACCAGCGAATCCATCCCCGCCGTGCTCATTCCCATAATGCCAACTTTGCGATTGCCGTTAGCCTGCAGCCATTTGATCGCTGTCTCGATTCTTTCTAACGGGTTATTGACATGACTATAATTTTTCTTACCGGGAGATACGCACAAAGCATTCACTCCATTTTTATGTAACCATTTTGCCCCACACTTTGCCATGTAATCATTTGGATCATCTCCAAATAAACCAATGACCGTACAATCAGATCCTGTGGGATTTTCATAATAAGTTCCATAGAAACCATCTCGTTCAATTTCAAAAAACAGCTTTTTCATCACAATTTCTCCTATGCCACTTGCAAAGACTCGTTCCATATTTTGATGTATGCCTGTCTGACATTCATCATTTACGCCTTATTCAAGTTAGCATATACTAACCAGATTGTCAAACTTTCTTCCCACTTGATCCTACGCTACAGTCCTAACGGTATAAACTTTCTGACATTCAATTTTACGCTGCATTCCTAGCAATATAATAATGTCTCTTCCCGCATTATGGTTACATTTAAAATAAATCCAGCATATTGTCCAAATAAATCTTTTCACGAACCACTAGCTGATATTCCGGCTTTGTCAGGTAATAAAGCAAAAATTCTAAGATCAATGCACTGCCGAGTCCCCGTCCCTCAATCTTAAAATTGGTAAATCCCATCGGCAAATACTTTTCTTGTATATCAGTAACGCCAATAAAGCCCGGATTTTTCATCGCTTTCGAAAAACGGTACCCTTCTTCCAGATCATTGGCTGTGCAGCGATGCCCGCAGCCGCTTTGTCCTAAATTTTTGCGGCTGACCGCTTCATAACACCGCTTCCTATCTTTGCAGGCAAACGAGCAGCACTCGTTGCACAAAAATTCCACTTTATCTTTCTCTGATTTGGATAATGTCTGTAACTTATCAAACTGTTTATTGAAACGAAAATCCGGCACGACATAACGAAAATTATCCCGCTTTACTTCGCTCACAAATTGCTCGAAATCCGTCAATACCTTTGTCGTTGAAGATACAAAATAAAGCTCCGGATAGTTTTCTTGTAAATATTCTAACAACAAATCTGAATGAATGATAATGCCATTTTGCACGCCTTTATTTTCAGCAAATAATGCACAAAGGGCATTACATGTTTCATCCGACAGGTGTTCTTTTCGTAGTAGGGAATTACTAAAAGTTAAACGGCCTGATATTCCATATCGACGCAATAATGCTAGCACTTCTTCCGGATCTTCCGCACCAAACGAAGTTCTTCCTCCACCCCAAAGGCAATCGGCGGGTGCGCCATAAATAGAGCCGATCTCACACCAGTTATAAAAATACTCCCTGTGTTCATAAAACAGCGCTAAAAACAGGCGATATAATTCATAAAATTCAAACAATCCGGGCAAATGAAAGTACGCAGTCTTATTTATTAAATTGTTCTCTTTCATTCTGTCACCAGCCTCCGTTATTTTCTATCGTTCTATCTTGCCCTATCGCTCCCATTGTATTCTGCTATCCCCCATAGTCTCGGAAAACGCACAGTATTTATCCACAAAGCAGACAATCCACGCCTCTAGACATCGTGGCGGCAACACCGTCAATGGGAACATATGTCTCGCAATAATATTTCTCTCTTTCCTATTCAGCGAAAAATCTTTGCTTGCATTATAAAGTGCGAACGCCGGATGTCGAAATCCATGCAGCCGATGTCCGCCATCCTTTTCATGCCAGTCATATAAAAAATAATCGTGCAGCAAGGCCCCTCGCACTAATGATTGTTTATCAACTGGCAGACGAAAATTTTCTGCCAACAGAAGGCTCTTATAGGCAACGTTAACACTATGCTCATAGACCGATGTACTTCCATGCTGCATCGCATTCTGCTCCTCCAACAAACGTCCCTGCTCACACAATTGGTGTATCGCTTCATCTAACAAGTCATAATTTTCTTCCGATAACTCTACCTTTCGATTCATACAGCCCCTCATTTCTGTTATCTAAGTCATCTGCATCAAGTTTACAACTACTGCGATCATTATAGCACACAACATAATGCAAGCAACCCCTATCTGATTGCGTTCTAATCCCTAGATTCGATCACGATCAATTCCCCGTGTGTAAACGAGATCGTTGCCGTCTGCGCTTCTGGTGCAAACTCATTGCTGATCGCACGTCCATCACCATATGTAAGCGTATAATCTTTCAGTCCATATTGAAATCCTGTCAAAGTCACCGGATACACTTCTTCGGAGAGCGGCTGCAAGGAAATATATTTACCAAATACCTGCTCTCTGTGTAAGGTTGTCTCTCCGTCAATCAAGTATAACCGATTATGCGAATCTACAATATACGCCGGGATTCCCTGCTTAAGTGGTTTCATCAAAATATTTAGATTGGATAGAAAATGATCCAATCGTCCCCCGGTAGCACCCAGAATAGTGATTTCTGATGCCCCTTCCGACAATATCCATTCCAATACCATCTGCGTGTCCGTATAGTCTTTTGCCTTAGGATACTGTACAAACTTTGCAGCCTTATCCGCAGATCGATACTCTGCCAGTGTCTCTTGCGATACACTGTCAAAATCCCCCATAATATAATCCACATTAACTCCTACTGCGTGTGCCGCTTCCAAACCGGAATCTGCACATGCTACCGTATCAAAAGACATGTCGGCCAAATATTGTTTTATAAATGCAATATCATACTTTCCGCCGCTAAATAATATTGTTTTGCCAAGCATTATACTTATCCCCTCTCTTCTCTTACAGAAAGTAGCTGCTGTCCCAAAAACGGCACTGCTTACATCTTATCCCATTACACCTTATAAGATTGCTGTCCCAAAAATAGCACTGCATACATCTTATCCCGTTACATCTTATAGGATTGCTGTCCCCAAAAAAGGACAGTATACTACTGCCCTCTGGTTTTCTTCAAAATATCTCTCTGTATATCATAGATGTATTTCATTAACTTACGATCTGTCATCGTCATCTCACATCCATAATAAAAGTTAAATTTATGATTGGTGGCACGTAGCTCGTCACGACGCACGACCTCTGCTCTGCAATGCAGCATACCATAAGGTGATGGAATGTCGAAAAACATGCCATCCTCCAATTGAAACTCAAAGTCAGAGTATAACCCCACTCCGCTTTCACTAACATCTTTGATCACACCACGCACGATCTCTGGTTCTATCTCCTCGATAACATCTGCATTTTCTTGTTCATCTGCAGGGCTTGGTGGTTCTGATAATCTGCGAGGTGCTCCTGACACATCATAGTAGCCAATTAATGTTTCTTCGCCAATCTGGACGCGATATGCATTGCGTCGATTGTAAGAATGACCCTTATCGTTAATCTGAAATATATGCACCGGCTCTCCGTCCAACTTCGCAATGCCTGCCTTCACTTTTGTCCATTCCCACAGTCTGTCTGCATCGCGATATACAATGCATATATCATCCTCCGCATGAAACTGAAAAGCTCTTCCATTGGATGCGATCAAACTAACACATACCTGATTTGATTTGGCCTCCTCTACTTTACTGACTAACCGATAACGATAACCTTCACGATCAATATAAATTTCTAATGTTCTTCCTAATGGAATATTCTCAAGAAGCATTTTGTCCCTCCGTGTTGATTTCTTCTTGCAAAACATGAATGTTCTCCTCGATATCCCCACGAAAAACAGCGGTTCCAGCCACGACAATATCCACACCGCATGCAGCAACAGCGCGTGCATTTTCCTTTGTCACGCCGCCATCAATCTCTATTTTGAAGAACAATCCTTGTTCTTTGCGAATCTTGTGCAGCTGTTTCACTTTTTCCAAGGTCTCCCAAATCAGAGTCTGACCCCCAAAACCAGGCTCTACCCCCATTATAAGCACCATATCAACTTGATCCAAAATACCATCTAACTTGCTTAACGGTGTTTTTGGACTCAAGCACACTGCCGGTTTCGCACCACTTTCCCGAATGGCCGCAATCGTCCCCGGCAAATCAGCGCACGCTTCCGCATGCACAGTTAACCCATCCGCTCCAGCCTGACGCAAGGCGTTGACATAACGGATCGGTTCCTCTATCATCAGATGCACGTCAAAAAACATGTCTGTATGTTTCCGCAATGACGCAATCACCGGCATACCAAAAGAAATAGATGGTACAAACATTCCATCCATCACATCAATATGGAGGTAATGTATGCAAAGCTTTTGCAATTGTTTCAATTGCTCTCCCAGGCAGATAAAATCTGCCGACAAGATTGACGGTGCCAACTGTTTCATATTTCTTCTCCATTCTTTCATAGACGAGTCTATGAATGCATCTTCCTATCATATCTAATAGCGTTTCCGATTTTTGAGTTCTTCATAAAATAGTTTATAATTCTCATATCGGCTACTCGACATTTTCCCCTGAGCCAATGCCTCCTTGACCCCACAATCCGGTTCGTTGATGTGAGCACAGCCAAGGAAACGGCATTGCAATGCATATGGTCTAAACTCCTGATAATATTCCCTTAATTCTTCTTTTTCCAATTCCGGCAAAAGAAGCGAAGTAAATCCCGGTGTATCCATCACATACGTTTGATCTGGCAGCGAAAACAGTTCCGAATGTCTCGTTGTGTGTTTCCCGCGCTTAATTTTGGTACTAATCTCCCCAATTGCCATATCTGCTTCTGGAAAAAGTGCATTCATTACAGAAGATTTTCCAACACCGGATGGTCCGGCAAGCACTGTTGTCTTCCCAATCAAACTTTGATGCAGCTCTTCTAGCCCCTTCCCATCGTAGGTACTGGTAAAAAAGAGCAATGCACCACTGTCTTTATAAACATTGGTGTATTCTTCTATAAAGCCATCATCTGCGGTGTCCAATTTATTAAAGCATACGCTAACAGGTACATCCTGCCACTGCATCATCAGCAGAAAACGATCCAGCAAATTGATATTTGGTTTTGGATAGGATGCTGCAAAAATAACAATCGCCTGATCGACATTAGCAACTGCCGGGCGTATCAACTCCGAATGTCTAGGCAGTATCTCCTCAATATTCCCCAGCGCATTCGCCTCGTCCAGTATTGTTACATCTACATTGTCTCCAACCAAAGGTTTGACCCTTCGGTTGCGAAACGCACCCTTTGCCTTGCATTCCAACAGACCAATGCTTGGAACGTGTACATAATAAAATCCGCCTACACCTCGAATGATCTTTCCCTGCATTACTGCCTTTCCTTCTTAAACTCTACATTGTATGGGCCACCTACTTCTACGCCATCTTTATACAACGTAATCTTACCATTGTTATCACTGTATCCCTCAACCGAAAACTTACGCGGGAAATCAGAATAACTCAAAGTTCCTGACCAGGCAGTTTTAGATTTACCATCCTGCTCTAAGACTAATTTGATGGATGCCGGAGCTTCATCTTCGTAGTCAAACGGATTGGCAGAAATCGTCAAAGAACCTGTATATTTGTACTTCGGCTCTGTCGTCGGTGTCGCAGCCGGTTTCTCAGTTGCCTTATTCTTAGATCCTAAGCTGACGGTAAATTCAATCACCGTCCCAACTTCAACCTTGGTACCGGACTTCTTAGACTGGCTGACCACATATCCCTTCTGTACTGTATCACTATATACATAAGTCGGCTCATCCGGAGCTTCCAATCCTACATCTGCTAATCGTTCTCTCGCAACCTCTAATGATTTCTTCACGAGATTTGGAACACGTACCATATCATTTTCCGGTCCCTTACTGATGATCAAAGTAACTGCTGTTCCTTTGGCTACACTGGAACCCACAACAGGATCGGTACCACATACCTTTCCTTTGGCTACGATATCACTATATTTCTCTGTGGTTCCCTTAACGGTCAAATTGCTGCTCTCTAATTGAGATGTTGCGTCTTCTAAGGATTTATTTGTTACATCCGGAATCGTAATTCCACTGGATTCCTGACTGTAATAAATAGTAACTCTCGTTCCTTCTTCTACCTCTTCGCCGGATTTCGGTTCTTGATCCGTCACGGTATTAGCATCCTCCTCAGACTCTACCGGCTTAAGCTGATATTTTAATCCTGCCTCGTCAAGCATCTGCTCTGCTTCTTCAAGTGTATGATTCACGAGATCCGGTACTGCCACTTTACCTAAAGCAGCCGCAGAAGACTGTGGATCTGCACTTGCATCTGCTGTCGAAGTCGGCGTTGGTTTCTTGTTGGAACCGCCACCCCACCAACCGGCCACTTTGCCGATCAGCAAAATAACAACTAATACAATGATCACCGCAACAACACCGCTGCAGATTTTCAAAATACGCTCTAATTTAGGATCAATGGCATCATCGTCCGATTCTTCCTCTTCATTTTCCGGCTGAACTGTACGATCTTTTTCTGCTAAAATAGCACTCTTTTTCAACTGATCCACTTCATTTTTGTCCATAATGATTGTCGGCGAATCGTCGACAACATCGGAGATCACAACATAATCCCCATCCGGCTCTATTAACGCTCTCTTCAGATCTGCGATCAATGCAGAAGCTGTCATATAACGCATATCCGGCTTCTTCTGCATACACTTCATCACAATCTTGGATAAGCTGTGCGGAATTTCCGGATCAATTTTATCTAACGGTGTTGCCTCTTCCTGAATATGTGCAAGTGCAACAGTCACCGTGCTGTCTCCTTCAAAAGGTACTTTGCCTGACAGCATCTCATACATTGTTACACCAAGAGAATAGATATCACTCTTTTCGTCGCTGTAACCACCTCTTGCCTGCTCCGGACTGATATAATGCACAGATCCCATTGCATTAGATGTGATTGTATTTGACGTTGCTGCCTTAGCGATTCCAAAGTCTGTAACTTTTACTTTGCCCTCTTTGGAAATAATGATATTCTGTGGTTTAATATCACGGTGAATAATGCTGTTATCATGTGCAGCCTGCATACCCTGTGCGATCTGCACACCGATCCCTATCGCCTCCTTGACATCGAGACGACCTTTCTTTTCAATAAAGCGCTTGAGCGTAATACCCTCCACAAGCTCCATAACGATGTAATACAGATCGTCATCTTCACCAACATCATATACATTTACAACATTCGGATGTGACAATCCCGCTACGGACTGCGCCTCCCCTCGAAATTTGGAGACAAACTTTGCATCATTACTATATTCCGGTTTTAAGATCTTGATCGCCACGAAACGGTTTAATCTCTGATCTCTCGCTTTATATACATCCGCCATTCCGCCGGATCCCACGCGGTCAATAATCTCATATCTCTCGCTTAATAACATTCCTGGACTTATCATTTCTACCCTTACCTCCTCTTAGCTTAAACCTCAGCTAACACAACGGTAATATTATCATTACCGCCGTTCTCATTAGCTCTAGCCACTAACGACTCTGCCGCTGTCTGCAGAGTATCACTATTCTTTACAATGTATTCCATATCTTCATCTTCAATCATATTGGACAAGCCATCACTGCAGAGCATAATAACATCCCCTTGCTCCACATCAATCTCAAAGAAGTCAGCCTGGACTTCTTCATTGATGCCAAGGGCTCTCGTAATAATATTTTTCTGCGGATGTATCCTTGCCTCACTCTCTGTAATATTGCCCTGTTTGACCATTTCCTCTACCAAAGAATGATCATCCGTGATCTGCTCAATCCCATCTCGTATCAAGTACAATCTGGAATCCCCAATATTGGCAATGTACAGTGTATTTTCCTCTAATGTGCAGGCTACCACGGTGGTACCCATGCCCTCATATTCTACGTGTGACGCAGACTCCTCAAAGACTGCTTTGTTCGCAGCTGTAACTGCTTCCTCAAACAAGGAAACCGGCGTCTTATGAGCGCTCTTCTCCAGCGACTGCACCATTGTCTCTACACATAAACGTGATGCATAGTCTCCAGCTCTATGTCCGCCCATACCATCTGCCACGATCAACAGATTTTGGAAACTACCAACAGGTTCAGTATTGCAATACATATAGTCCTGATTCATAGATCTCTTGCTGCCTATATCTGTCTTTGCATATGCTTTCATGTAGTTTCCCCTCCTTTGTTTATAATCAACCTTACATGTATACTATCTAACATATTTTATCATAATAGTGATGTAGTGTCAAAATCTGACGCTTTTTCCATTTATTTCACAACTGACACGAGATCTATCTTCCACGAATTATATATTTTTACCGCGCAGCTGACCACAGGCAGCATCAATATCGCTTCCCATCTCTCTACGGATCGTTGCGGTAATATGCCTGCTCTCCAATATTTTCTGAAACTCCAATACTTTGGTACGCTTGGATCGCTCTCCCATACGCCCTTCTACCGGATTCAGTGGAATCAGGTTGACATGGCAATTCAGACCGTGCAGCAAAGCCGCCAGCTCCTCTGCATGTTCTGCACTGTCATTCGTCCCATCCACCAAGCTATATTCAAATGTAACTCGGCGTCCGGTGTGATCTACATACTCCCGGCATGCTTTCAAGATCTCTGCGATCGAATACCGATTGGCAACCGGCATCATTTCCCGGCGCAGCACATCATTCGGCGCATGCAATGAGATTGCAAGTGTGATCGTTAAATCTTCTTTCATCAGACGATAGATCCCATCTACAAGACCGCAGGTCGACAATGTTATATTTCGCTGACTGATATGCAGTCCCCGTTCATCCGAAATCATTCGAATAAAACGTACAACATTCTCGTAGTTATCCAAAGGCTCTCCAATTCCCATAAGGATCACATTAGAGACACGTTCACCGGTGATCCGCTGTACCTCATAGATCTGCTCTAGCATTTCCCCGGTTGTCAGACTGCGATTTAAGCCGCCTACCGTGGACGCACAAAAACGACATCCCATCCGGCAGCCCACCTGAGTGGATATACAAACGCTATTGCCATGATGATATTTCATCAACACTGACTCTACTTTATTGCCGTCACTAAGCTCCATCAAAAACTTGTTCGTACCATCTGCGGAAATCTGCCGCTTTACCATGGTACAACCATTTAACGCCGCCTGCTCCCCTAATTTATCACGAAACGCTGCGGACAGATTGGTCATACTCGCAAATTCTTTGACCATTTTTTGATGCATCCACTGATATAACTGCGTTGTGCGAAATTTCTTTTCTCCAAGATCTTCCACAAACTGCTGCAACTCAGCAAATGTCATGCTTTTAAGATCCACTTTCTGCATCTGTCCACTCCTTCTTTCCTAATTACTTTGTCATATTCCTTTTCGCTGAAATTTCGCCACAAAGAAACCATCCGATCCATTTCCCGGCAACACTTGCAAATATCCCTCTTTACCGGTCTTTCCTCGCAGCGATTCCGGAAGGTCTTCCTCTATCGAAACCGGCACAAACGGAAGTGTCTCTTTGATCCACGAAACGTTATCATTATTTTCTTCTCTTGCAACGGTACACGTACTATATAGCAATATACCACCCGGCCGTACATATTGGCTGACAACCCGCAAGATCTCGCGCTGCAGCGATGCCAGCTCATCAATATCTTCCCGATGCGTGTGATATTTAATATCACATTTGCCACCGATGACTCCCAGTCCGGAACACGGCAGATCTGCGATCAAAACATCCACCGAATCGATCCAATCTTTACGAAGGATCCTGGCATTCTGACGGTACAGTTCGCAATGATCTACCCCGGTGCGCTCCATATTTTCCTGAATCAAATGCACTTTCGTCTCGCTTAAGTCACAAGAAAAGATCACACCGGTACCTGCCAATAAATCCGCTGCGTGCAGAGATTTGCCGCCCGGTGCTGCACAAACGTCCAATACCTCTTGTCCCGGTTTGATCCCGGAAACAGCACCAACAAGCATCGAACTTTCATCCTGCACCTGCAGTCTTCCTCTCGCAAACGCCTCCATAGAATCCACGCGCTCAAAGCCGGATAAATGAAGAGCATACGGAAACCATTTCCCGGGCTGTACTTTTACCTGCTGCCGCTCCAGAGACTCTATGATCTCAGGAACCGCAAGATCCGGATTTCCGCTCGGATTTTGCAGATTCAGATTGCACCGCACAGTTACACCACTTTCCTTCTGCATAAACCCATGCAAGATCTGTTCCGTTTCAGCTTCACTGTATTCTTCTAAAAAATATTCAATGATCCAACCCGGCATCGAATATTTGATGGATGCATAGGAAATAAAATCTTTCGCATCCGGATATTTAATCTGATCTTTGCCACGGATAACACTTCGAAGAACGCCATTGACAAATCCACTAAGACCTTTCAAACCACGTTTACGTACCAGTTTCACAGCTTCGTTGCAGGCTGCACTGTCAGGCACTTGATCCATATAGAACAACTGATATACTGCCATACGCAGTGTTTCACGGATCACCGGTTTCATCTTGACCACTTTTGTTTTTGAAAAACAATTTATGATGTAATCCAAACGGATCGCCTGTTCAACAGTTCCTTCTACTAATCTGGTAAGAAACGCACGCTGTTGTTTGGACAACGTATCCTCTCTATTTAAGGTACGGTGTAATGTCCGGTCACAATACTTGCCTTCCTCCATCACCTGCAGGAGAATATCCAGCGCAATAGCACGTACATTTCTCATATTCTGTTGTGACGTCTGCCGTTTCTCCATGGTATTACTGTCCTTTCTATTGCCTAATCACAGGCAAGTATCGTTCCGCAGTCAATCTGCATGCCGCGCAGAAAATCTGCAATATTCATTCGTTTTTTTCCGGCGAGCTGCAAGCTTTGCACACTCAGACAGCCGTCTCCTGTCTGGATCCACAAGCGATCTTTATCAATCAATACGATCTGACCGCACCGGCCTTTCTCGATCTGCTCTGCTGCCTGCTGCCCCGCATCAACAATATCTGCATCCCAGATTTTTAGCATTTTCCCCTGTAAGCCTGTATAACAGCTCGGCCACGGATTAAGTCCTCGGATCAAGCGCTCTAATTCAACCGCCGGTCTGGTAAAATCAAGCTTTCCCGTCTCCTTGGAAAGCATCTTGGCATACGTATATTCTTCTCCCTGCGGAACAGGATGGAGTTCTCCGGCTTCTGCCTGTTTCAATACCTCTAGTATCATCGGACCGCCAAGTTGTGACAATTTATCAAACAAACTGCCCCCGGTCTCTTTGGCATCCAATGTATATTTCTGAACCATCAACATATCTCCGGTATCCAGTCCCTCATCCATCTGCATGATCGTTACGCCACTTTCCGGATCTCCGTCAATAACAGACCACTGGATCGGTGCTGCACCACGAAGCTTTGGCAGCAAGGACGCATGCACGTTCATGCATCCATATTTTGGCAGTTCTAATATTTCTTTGGGTAATATCTGGCCAAATGCTACAACGATGATCACATCCGGGTTAAGTTCCTGCAAGACCGGATAAAACGTTCCGTCCTTTATACGCTCCGGCTGAAATACCGGAATCTGCGCCTCCACGGCGGCTTCCTTCACCGGAGAAAACTGCAGCTTACCGCTTCTTCCCTTCGGTCGGTCCGGCTGTGTCACAACACCAACTACTTCATGTTCGCTCTGTATCAGAGTTTCCAATGTCGGAACCGCAAAGTCCGGTGTCCCCATAAATACAATACGCATGCTTTGTCCACTCCTTTGTCTCACTCTAATCAGGCACTGTCTTCTGCAGTCTGCCTCTCTATCGTCATCCTATGAGATACATTTACTCGATCGGCTCTACGTCCTGAATCCCATTTTCCGTCTTGCTGACATACAGCGTACCGGAAAGATGGTCGATTTCATGCTGCAAGGCTCTCGCTAACAGCTCTTCCCCTTCCACAATGATCTCATTCATATTTTCATCCAATGCTTTTACTTTCGCATAATTGGCGCGTTTTACAATACCAACTTTGCCAGGCACACTCAAGCATCCTTCCTGTCCGATCTGCTCTCCGCTAAGTTCAATGATCTCCGGATTGACCAATACGATCGGATGATCACATTCCGGTGTAACATCAATCACGCAGATCTGCTTCAAAATACCAACCTGAGGTGCTGCAAGACCTACGCCCTCTGCGTCATACATCGTCTCTAACATATCCTCGATCAATGTTTTAATCCTAGGTGTCATCTCCTTTACCGGGCGACACTGCTTTGTCAATATTTCATCTCCCATTACTCGAATTGTTCTTAATGCCATTTTTTTCTTCCTTCCTTTATTCATGATCAAAAGAAAACTGAACACTTAAATGCTCTGACAGTCCTCTTTGCCGAATGTACTGTTCTAATCGATCTTTTTCCCGTACCAAGCACTCATACTCCGCCGATTTTCCATATATCATATATCGATATACATCCCGAAGTTTGGCGATCGGTGCCTCTGACGGTCCCAAAAGTACAAGCCCCTCTGTGCCACGAAGCATGTCTGCTAACTCATCTGCAAATGACGTCGCTAACGCCTCATCCTTAGAAAGCACCAATACTCCTAGTATATGGGAAACGGGCGGATATTGCAACATTTGACGCATTAAAATTTCCTGCTTATAAAATTGCACGTAGTTTTGATCTGCTGCGCAGGTAATGCTGTAATGCTCCGGCTGATAGGTCTGCAGGACAACTTCTCCGGCAAGATCGCCACGTCCTGCCCGTCCTGCCGCCTGCGCCAGCAACTGATAAGTGCGTTCTGCCGCTCTGTAATCTCCTACGTTAAGCGACAGATCTGCCGCCAATATGCCAACTAATGTTACCTTCGCAAAATCATGGCCCTTGACGATCATCTGCGTTCCTACCAAAATGTCTGCCTCTCCCGCCGCAAATTGCTTTAAGATCCGGTCATGTCCCTCTTTGCCTCCGGTCGTATCCGCATCCATGCGAAGTACTCTTGCACCCGGAAATCTGCTTGCCGCCATCTGTTCTACCTGCTCTGTGCCAAGTCCAAAGGTGCCAATGTATTTCGATCCACAGGATGGACAAGTCTGTGGCATCGGAATCGTATAGCCACAATAATGGCAGGTCAGATGCGTTACTTTGCCAGCTCTGCTGTGCGGTTTGAGTGACACGGCACAATGCGGACAGCCAACGACTTCTCCACATTTGCGGCAGGACACAAAGCCTGCAAATCCACGACGATTCAAAAATAAGATTGTCTGTTCGCCTCGTTCCAGTCTCTTTTGGATCTTACCCGTTAAACTCCGGCTAAATATCGAGAAATTCTTTGCTGCCAGTTCTTCCCGCAGATCCACAATTTCCACACGAGGCAGCGAAGCCCCTCCGGCGCGCTCCGTCAGTTCAATGCGCGTATACTCCCCTGTGGTCGTATGATAATACGCTTCCAGCGATGGTGTCGCCGATCCGAGTAACACGCTTGCCCCAAGCATCTTGGCACGCTGTACGGCAACTTCTCTTGCATGATATTTCGGAACATTTTCACTTTGATAGCTGGACTCATGTTCCTCATCCATAACAATGATACCCAGTCGCTCAAACGGCGTAAACAATGCAGATCGCGGTCCGATCATAATATCGATTTCTCCCGTCTGCGCACGTTCAAACTGGTCGTACCGCTCTCCCGCAGATAGTCTGGAATGCATAACCGAAACTCTGTCTCCAAAACGCGCATAAAAGCGCTGTACTGTCTGAAACGTGAGTGCGATCTCCGGGATCAGCACTATGGCCTGTCTGCCACTGCGGATGACATGCTCGATACATTGCATATATACTTCTGTCTTACCGCTTCCGGTAACACCATGCAGCAGATATACCTGCTGCTGTCCCGCATCCATATTGCCACAGATCTGCGTTACAGCCTTTTGCTGCTGCTCATTCAATATCACTTCTTTATCTGCCGCATGAAGTGTGTGATAGGGATTGCGGTAAGATCTGCTCACCTCTATACGAATCCATCCTTTGTCCTGCATTGCTCGAAGTACAGATAGCGTTGCCTTATGCGCCTTACAAAGCACATCATAATCCATCCCGTCTGCATAGTCTTCTGCCTGCAGCAAAGCATCTATGATCCGCACTCTTGCCGTCTGATGCTTGCCTGCCAGTTCCTCGCGTATCTTTCTAAGATCTTCCCTTGTTGGGATCGGTATGACACGCTTTTTCTCTTTTATCTGGATTTCACGCCGCACCGGCATAACAGCCTTGATCGCATCATTCATCGTACCGCCGTAATGTGTTTTTATCCAGTAAGCAAGGGAAAGCAGGTGCGACTGTGCTACGACGCCCTGCTTTACAACTGCTATAATATCTTTGGTTCGGCGAATGTCAAACTTCGCCTGATCTGACAACCCGATAATATATCCCTGCACTGTTCGATTTCCTTTGCCAAATGGGATATCGACCAATGCGCCGATCACCGCGTCCGCCTGTAACGGATCCGGTACACGATATTGAAACGGGCGGTCTAGACTTTTCACCGATATATCGATGATAATATCTGCAAATAGCATATAAACCCTACATTCCTTTCGGTTCTGTCATCACTGCAGGAAGTTGCCGTCTTTGACAACATCTGCCACCAGTTCTCTCTCATCCATATGGTATTTCTTGCCACAGATTTCCTGATAATCTTCATGTCCTTTACCGGCTAAAACGATAACATCACCCTCTTGTGCATGCTCGATCGCATAACGGATCGCCTCGGCTCGGTCAATGATCGTGATGTATTTTCCATCCGCTTTTTCCACGCCGGTGACGATATCTGCAATGATTGCTTCCGGCTGTTCATTACGCGGATTGTCCGAAGTCACGATCGTCAGATCTGCCATCTTAGAAGAAACCTCTCCCATTTCAAAGCGTCGCTCTCTGGAACGGTTACCACCACATCCAAACAGGCACACCAGACGCTTTGGATGATACTCTCGCAGCGTAGACAAGAGACTCTCAAGGCTCATAGCATTGTGCGCGTAGTCAATCATAAGCGTAAATTTAGAAGAAACCGGAAGGATCTCCACTCGCCCCTTCACACGGATCTGCGATAAAGAGTTCAATATCGTCTCTTTTTGTACTCCGAAATGTCTGCAAATTGCAATCGCCGTCATCGAATTATACACACTAAATGTGCCCGGAATATCAATCTCAACGTCCATATCCAATGCCCCACTCATGTGGTAAGCAACACCAAGCGTGCCGCCTTTATCCATCAAATGAACATTAGATGCGCGAAGATCTGCATCTTCTCCAAATCCATATGTCTCCACTTCACACGTATGGCCTTCCAATACCTCATCCAGATGATGTGCATCGGCATTGAATATACCGTGTTTACACTGCTTAAACAAAAGGCTCTTGCAATGAATATAGTCTGCCAGATCCTTATGCTCATTCGGACCGATATGATCCGGCTCCAAATTTGTAAAAATACCGTAATCAAATACAAAACCGCTTACACGGTGTAACATCAACGCCTGTGAAGAAACTTCCATCACCACGCATTTGCATCCGGCGTCCACCATTTTGCGGAAGGATTCCTGCACAACGTACGATTCCGGAGTTGTGTTCACCGATGGGATCACCGTATCTCCAATGATCGTCTCGATCGTTCCGATCAAGCCGGTCTTAAAGCCGGACGCCTCCAAGATCGAACGAACCATGTACGTTGCCGTTGTCTTCCCCTTGGTTCCGGTAATTCCAATCGTTGTCAGTTCTTTGGCAGGATGGTCAAAATATGCTGCTGAAAGCTGTGCAAGCGCTAACCTGCTGTCTGCCACCCGGATCACGGTAACCTCATCGGAAACGGTAACTTCCTTTTCCACGATCAACACCGCAGCGCCTTTTGCGGCAACTTCCGGTGCAAAATCATGTCCGTCGCGCACTGCCCCGCTAATGCATACAAATACAGAATCCTGCTCTACCTTACGTGAATCATATACTAAGGTACTGATCTCGCGGTCCTGCTCCCCCTGCAGTACCGTATAATCCATATCCAATAATAACTGTGATAATCTCATATTCTGCTCATCCTTTCTGTCCTATCTATATTTCTGTTACATTCCTAACCACAAACAACATCATATTCTCTGTCTCTTACATTCTACACATCAATATCTGTGATGTCGATTTCCCCATCGAATACAACGGTAGCCGGTCCCGTCATAAATACTGTCTCTGCCTCACGATCATAGACAATATACGATCGCCTCCCAGCAAATGTACAGTTACGTTCTCATCCGTTTTGCCATTTAATACACAGGCTACAACAGCCGCACACGTTCCTGTTCCACAAGCAAGTGTCTCTCCGGCCCCTCGCTCCCAAACACGCATATTGATCTCACTGCGGTTTAACACCTGAATAAATTCTGTATTTACTCTCTTCGGAAATGCTTCATGATGCTCAAAACCCGGTCCGATCTTTTCAACGGAAGTGATGCAGTATCCTCCACAAAAACAACGGCATGAGGATTTCCCATAGATACCGCTGTTACATGATACTCTTTCCTCCACGATCAATGGCTCATTCACACACTGCTTCTCTCCGATCGTTACCGGAATCTCTGACGGGCAGAGGATCGGCGATCCCATATTCACTTTCGCCGTTTTCATCTTACCATCCTGTACTTCCATATCAATATATTTGATACCGGCTAACGTCTCGATCGACACCTTCGTTTTGTCGGTCAGCCCGTAATCATAGACATATTTTGCAACACAGCGTATTCCGTTGCCGCACATTTCTCCACGGGAACCATCAGCGTTGTACATCGCCATGCAAAAGTCTGCCACCTCAGACGGCTCAATTAAGATCAGTCCATCCGATCCGATGCCAAAATGGCGGTCACTCACAAATTGTGCTACCTTATCCGGATGTTTCACCGTTTCCTCCAGGCAGTTCACATATACATAATCATTGCCACACCCATGCATCTTTGTAAATTTCATACGATCATTCATTCCTTTCCCGACTTGTTTTAGAGCCGTAGGTACCATAGTTACTTTGTGTCTCTTGCTTTCTATGTTTTATTCTTTCGGTATCCCGAAATGATAATACGCCTCATCTGATGCAACGCGGCCTCTCGGCGTTCGCAGGATCAGTCCATTTTGAACAAGATAGGGTTCGTATACATCTTCTAACGTACCCGGGTCTTCTCCGATCGATACAGCTAACGTTTCTAATCCTACAGGCCCACCGCCAAATTTTTGGATCATCGTCATGAGGATCTGTCGATCCGTCTGATCCAACCCCAGCTTATCAACCTCTAATAAATTCAGCGCAAAATCAGCCACCTCTTTCGTTATACGTCCATCGTACTTGATCTGTGCAAAATCACGCACTCTCTTGAGCAGCCGGTTAGCAAGGCGTGGCGTCCCTCTGGATCGTCTGGCAAGCTCCAAAGCACCATCTTTATCAATTTCTACTTCTAATATTTTAGCAGAGTGCAAAATGATCTCCTGCAGCTCTTCTACCGTATAGAACGCCAGACGGCTCACAACCCCAAAACGATCTCTTAACGGTGCCGACAGCTGCCGGCTCTTGTCGTTGCACCGATCAATGTAAACTTTGGCAGATCTAAGCGGATCGACCGTGCCGCTGCACCTTTCCCGATCACGATATCGATCACAAAATCCTCCATCGCAGGATATAATACCTCTTCTACCTGGCGATTCAACCGGTGGATCTCATCCACAAACAGCACATCTCCATCCTGCAGATTATTGAGGATAGCAGCCATCTCACCCGGCTTTTCAATGGCAGGTCCCGCTGTGATCTTTAGATTCGTCCCCATCTCATTTGCCACGATCCCGGCAAGTGTTGTCTTACCAAGTCCCGGCGGGCCATACAACAGTACATGGTCCAAAGAGTCCCCTCGCTCCTTAGCAGCTTCTATATACACTTTAAGGTTGCTCTTTACTTTTTCCTGTCCGATATACTCCCGAAGATACTGCGGTCTGAGACTGGTCTCTATCCCTGCATCTTCATTCGTAAACTCCGTTGTAATGCTTCTCTTTGCCATCCGTTATTAATTCCTTTCGTCTGACTTTGTTTTACATATTTTTTAAGCTCTGCTTAAGCAGTTCTTCTACCGTCATGTTCTCTGCCGCAGGAACTGCCCGCACTGCTCTTAGCGCATCCGTTGCCGAATACCCGAGTGCCGTCAATGCACTGACAGCATCTGCCTGCAGAGCAGAAGAATGCTGCGTCATATCTGTCTTCGCCTGCTCCCCGACATCCAGTGCCGTCTCGATCGACTGCTGCATATCAATCTTATCCTTCAGTTCCAAAATAAGTTTTTTGGCTGTTTTCGCTCCAATTCCCGGTGCAGTTGCAATCGTCTTGGCATCTTCAGAAAGGATTGCAAACCGAATATCATCTCCGGAAAGTGTTCCCATCAACGCCAAGCCTCCCTTTGGTCCAATTCCGCTGACCGTGATCAATAGCTTAAACAGGTCTTTGTCAGCCTGTGTCGCAAACCCAAACAACTGCATTGCATCTTCACGCACCGAAAAGTACGTGTATATTTTCACTTGACTGCCTGCCACCGGCATTTTTGACAACAAGGAATCCGGCACCAATACCTCCAGTCCGATCCCCTGGTGATCTATGATCACACTGGTTGCTGTCGTTGCCACCAGCTCTCCTGCAACATAACTGATCATCTAAATCCTACATTCCTTTCTCTGCCTGTAGATCTATGCATGTTTTCACATATTACCACAGGCGTGGTATTAACATCGTCAATTATCTTTCTTATGTACTAGTCCGGTATCCGACTAAAAGTCCCATGAGACTTAGACAACCAACCTTCTTCCATATATTTCAAGATCACATACGGATGGATACCAAGTTCCTCTGAAATCTGCAGCGCATTGCTGTTTGGGAAGCGGTGTAGATATTCTACAATGTCATCCAACTGATCCTCATCCTTATCACGACAATCCTTGCAGCAGCAAGTACGGATCTTCGAACGAAACACCTGATGACAGTGCTTGCACACATTTGTATACATCGTACGTTCTCTCCTCTCCTCCAAAGTTTCTTCCACAAAGGCATATATCTCGGTACTTTTGCGCCCTTCACTGCACATACTGTAATCTATTACAGCAAAATGGAAAACAAATTCAACACCGGCTCGATAAATTTATATCTTCGCGGTCTGTTCTTCCATTCTTCATAGCTAACTTCATGACTTTCCTCAAAAGTAGCATAAAAATCCTCGCGGATATCTTCCTGTATCTGCTCTCCCGACATCCAAATGCCGTTTTCATAATGCAGATAATAACTGCGATAATCCATATTAATCGTTCCTACGATTGCTGCATCCTCCGTCAATATCTGCTTTGCATGCACAAATCCCGGCGTATATTCATAAATACGGATCCCCTCTTTGAGAAGACTGCCATAATTGTAATATGTCAATATTTTAACCAGTTTTTTATCCGGAATACTTGGCGTGATGATACGTACGTCAACGCCTCTCTGTGCTGCCTCGATCAATGACTGCTTCATGTAATCTTCGATAACAAGATATGGCGTCGTAATATACAAATATTCATCAGAATACATGATCATCTGATTATAGATGCTCTCAATCGGATTAAACGGATTGTTAGCCGGGCCATCTGAGATCACATGACAATACGTATCGCCCGTACTTTCCGGCATAACACGATATCGCAAATAACCAACATGTTCCGGATCGGTCGAACTCGCTTCCCACATTTGCAGGAAAACGATCGTCAGTCCCCAAACCGCTTCACCGCTCACGCGAACACCCGTATCTTTCCAAACGCCAAAGCGTTCTACCAAATTTGCATATTCATCTGCCAGATTAAATCCTCCGGTAAACGCCACTTTACCGTCTACCACAACAATCTTTTGGTGTGAACGGAAATTCATATACAACTCGCCCGTATACTTGTGGATCGGATTAAAGACACGCACGTCAATTCCTGCTTTTTGTAACATCGTCGAAAAATATTTACCCGTTCGGATCGCTGCACCAAAGTCATCATACAAAAACTTTACTTCAACGCCCTGTGCTACTTTCCGTTTTAATATTTCAAACGTTTTATCCCACAAAGCTCCTTCAGCAACGATAAAAAAGTCGATCAAAATATAGTCTTCTGCCTGTTCTAACGCCGCAAAAATATCTTCAAACGCATCTTCTCCCATCGGGTAATACTTCACATCGTTTGCCGCAGACAATGGGAATTCTGCCGTCTCCATGTACTTAACCATACGACCTGCCACAGGATTTTCCCGCAAAAACTTCTGATATGCCTGCTCATCGTGTATCAAGAACTGATTTCCATAAGAAATCTGTCGCAAGATATGCTGATCCAACTTCTTTTTGTTACGGCTGGATCTTCCCCACAGATAATACATTACAAATCCACTGATCGGCAGGATCAACGCTAATGCGATCCAAGCCTGCCGATACGCCGGGCTTTGACTGCTATTGATCAGCGTCAGCATGGCGATCACCGCAACAATCTCCAATATAAAGTAGAAATACACTGTTTGATTTTGTAGCAGTAATGGGAGCATTATTATCATTACAAACTGGATCAAAACGATAAATGCTGTCAATATGATGCGCAAAAATCCGGATAAATTATTTTGGATCCGTCCTTTTAGCCCTCGTAAATGCTTGTAATGTTCCTCTCCTCTGCGAAACATATCTGCATCACGTTCTCTCCGTTTACGCATCCATCTTTCATAACTGCTATCCGATGGAGTTTTCTTCATAAACACCCTCCATTCCAATTCGTTCCTGCCGAATTGCAAATATTACCATTCTCTGCCGCACTGCAAATATCACCATTCTTTGCCGCACCACAGAGACCATTATCATCATTACTCACTTCTGCATATTAGTATACTCGAATTGCTCAAAAAACTCAAATGGTCTATAATGTCCTCAAACGATGTTTCACAAACGGAGGAATCGAATGAAAACCATTATAGATACGATTACATTAGCACTTCCGGCTGTTGCATTTCCTATGGCTCCGGAACGTATTTTATTTTTTGATATTGAAACCACGGGGCTGTCGCCACGTGCATCTTCCCTATATTTGATCGGTACCATACACGCTTCCGGTGCAGACCAATATACGATCACACAATGGTTCGCCGACACATCTGCCAGTGAGCAGGAAATGCTAACATGCTTTCTGGAGCAATTAGAACATTATGATGGCCTGTGCCATTTCAATGGACGCACCTTTGATATCCCCTATATTTTGAATAAATGCGACAAATATCACATCACACCTTCTTCCCATTGTCAGGAAATCTTATCCGATACAACGCAGACAAGATCGTTTGATATGCTGCTGCAGTTACGACCGTTAAAGAAGCTGTTTGGTTTGGCACATGGTGCACAAAAAGACTGGGAACAGTTTATTGGCATTGACCGAGAAGATATTTATTCCGGCGGAGATCTCATCCAGATATACAGCAGCTACCGCCAAGATCTGCTGCTTCACCCGGAACAAGCGGCTGCCAAAGAACATCTGTTGCTCTTGCATAATCACGATGACCTGATCGGTATGCTCCACTTAGTAAAAGTTCTGACCTACCGGCTGCTCTTGACACGCAAAAAAGAATCGCCTGCCCGGATCGAACACGCCACACTATTAGAACGCCGCCCCGGCTGCAGCGCGGCTACGATCTCGTTTGAACTGTCGGCGGCCGTTCCCCGCAAAGTCCATGTCACAGCACCGATTCTTGGCCAAAACTATTCCGGGACCAACCGCAAAAAGAGTTGGAACTTACCTTGGAGCACTCTCTGGGATTGTTGACGATACCTTGTGTTCATGAAGAATTGAAATATTTTATTCCGGATTACAAAAATTATTATTACCTGCCGGAAGAGGACACTGCCATACACCGCAGTGTTGCAGAGTTTGTCGACAAAGCACATCGCAAGGCAGCAACTGCTGCAACCTGTTATGTCCGAAAGACCGGCGATTTTATTCCCTCTGTTTCCGGCAAAATAGACTGTGACGGATTATTGCTGTTTCAGCAAGAGCATCGTGACAAATTATGTTTTGCAGCACTTCCGGAACCTGCTTCAGAAGATGATGGTTCCTCATGGCTCCCTGCTTATGTTGCAGCACAGCTTGGCTGCTTTTTATAAATAGACCGCCGTACAGCTTGGCTGTTTTAACAAATATATCACTGTACAGCTTGATTACTTTAATTTAAAGTGCCAAAAGGACTTTTGACACCTTAATCTCTAATAGCAAAAAAACCGATACGTTTCCGTATCGGTTTTTTATTTCATGTACTATATGGAATGTCCATTATTCAGCGTTTGCAAGAATCTCTTTCTTATTGTAAGATCCACAAGCCTTGCATACTCTGTGTGGCATCATTAAAGCACCACATTTGCTGCATTTTACCAAGTTTGGTGCAGACATTTTCCAATTAGCTCTTCTCTTATCTCTTCTAGACTTAGAAGATTTATTTTTAGGGCAAATAGACATTTCTTTCCACCTCCTATTTGTAATCCATTTCCTTTTGCAACACTTTCTCGATTATATCAACTCACGATTGCTTTGTCAACAATTTTTTTGTGAATCTTATTTGCAGACCAGACGAGCTGTCTCTCTGGCAATAGCAAGCTCCTCATTAGTTGGTACCACCCATACCTGAGCCGCACTGTCATCGGTAGAAATCTTACGCTCATCACCGCGTACTGCATTTGCCTCAACATCCAGCTTGATACCGATCGCAGCTAAACCTTCAACTATCTTGGCACGAAGCTCTAAGTTGTTCTCACCAACACCTGCTGTCAGGGCAATGGCATCTACTCCGCCAAGTGCCATATAATATGCACCGATATACTTGATCACACGATATACCATGACATCTAACGCATTGATCGCATCCTGATTGCCACCCTGTGCAGCTTCTACAAGATCACGATAATCATTGGATAAGCCGGACAATCCAAGAGCACCGGACTTCTTATTCAAGATTGTTGTCATTTCCTGTACCGTGATATTTTCTTTCTGACAGATAAACTCGATGATGGCAGGATCCATATCACCGGAACGCGTTCCCATCATCAGTCCCTCTAATGGTGTCATACCCATGCTGGTATCTACAGACTTACCATCTTTGATCGCGGAAATGCTTGCACCACTTCCGATATGGCAAATGATCATACGGGAATTGTTAATATCCAGTCCTGCAAGTTCTGCCAGTCTCTTGGATACGAAGCTATGACTGGTTCCATGAAAACCATAGCGACGAACACCGTATTTCTCATAATATTCCTTTGGAAGAGCGTACAAATATGCCTTGGATGGCATTGTCTGATGAAATGCTGTATCAAATACCACAACATTCGGCACGCCCGGCATAACTTCCTGACATGCACGAACACCCAGCAGATTGGCCGGGTTATGTAATGGAGCCAGATCATTACACGTTTCAATCTGTTTGATAATCTCTTCATTTATAATAACGGAAGAAGAAAATTTCTCCCCACCATGTACCATTCGATGGCCAATTGCGCCGATCTCATCTAAGGAGGTCAACACTCCAATTTCCTTATCCAACAAAGTATCCAATACTTTCTTGATCGCAACTTCATGATCCGGCAGATCAATCTCCTGCTTGATCTTATCTCCGTTTACTTTGTAGATCAAAGCTCCGTCAAGTCCAATTCTCTCGCAAAGTCCTGAAGCAGCTACTTCTTCTGTCTCGGAATCGATCAACTGAAACTTAAGAGAGGAACTTCCGCAATTAACTACTAAAATTTTCATCTTAAACCTCATTTCTGTGCACACGTTTTTCGTATAAGATTTGGTCGGGTGCACTCTGGCTCAAATCTTGTAAATGGAATGTGAATCCATACAAAAGTATACTTGATTCATTTTTCTTTGTCTAGTATTATTGAGAAAAACGTGTGTTTTAATATCACAACATCAGAAAGGCAGACACGATATGAAAGCAGTTGGAATCATTGCAGAATATAATCCATTTCATAATGGTCATAAATACCAGATCGAGCAGGCACGCCGCATGACAGACGCCGATTATGTTATCGTTGTAATGAGCGGTTCTTTTGTGCAGCGTGGCACCCCTGCCTGGACGGATAAATATTTGCGGACACAGATCGCACTGGAATGTGGCGCCGATATGGTATTTGAACTGCCGACCGCCTATGCCACTGCCAGTGCGAAGGATTTTGCATTTGGCGGAGTCAGCCTTTTGCAGGGATTAGGCTTTGTCGATACCCTTTGCTTTGGATCAGAATGCGGTGATATTCATGCGTTATGGAACGCCGCGCAGTTTCTCGCTGATCCCGGAGAAGCCTTTGAGACTACGATCCGTGAACTGGTCGGCAAGGGGTTATCCTATCCGGCTGCCAGAGCACAGGCATATGCGATGCATGCTCCAACAGACGATATAGCACATCCACAACACACAAACAGGAACGGCACACTCGACGATATAGCACATCCGCAAGGCACAAACATGGATGGCACGCTCAACGATATGACACATCCACAACACATAGACATGGATAGCACGCCAGACAACAGCAGTACGGCGTCCTATTTGCTGCAATCTCCAAATAATATTTTAGGTATTGAATATTTGCTGGCACTGAAACAGTTGCACAGCAAGATCATACCGGTGACGATCGCTCGAAAGGATCACGGCTATCATGAAACAACCGCCAAGGATAAATATCTTTCAGCAACCGGTATTCGTGACTATTTTCTGACTCAGGGCAAGATTCCTGTCGACTATCTTCCCGCAGAAGCAGTCAATATATTGCAGGCGGCAAGAAAACATTATCCGGTTACATTAGATGACTTTTCGGAAATGTTGTACTATAGACTGTCCACTTGTTCCCCGGAAGACATGACTCGCTGCGCAGATGTTTCGTACGCTCTTGCTGCCCGCATCCACAATCTTCTGCCAAAGTACAAAACAGCTTCTGATTTTATCGAGCTGCTCAAGACGAAGCAGTATACTCATAGCCGCATCAGCCGCGCTTTACTCCATCTGCTGCTTCATACTACCGGCGAACAGACCAAACTCCCGGTCAGTTATGGCAATCTGCTTGGTTTTCGTGGCTCTGCCAGCGGACTACTGCGTCAGGTCAATGATTTTCCGATCATTACAAAAAAAGCCGATGCACTCTGTCAGTTTCATAAACTGACAGAGGCATCGGCAAAGCATGCTATTTCTCTTTGGAACACAGACTTACTGGCTGACAACTTATACCGTCAATGCCTGCTGCACAAAACAGGCTGTGCACTGCCGGACTGCTATCATGCCCCACTGATCATTCCGCGGTATCCTCTTTGCTGATCGTGAGACTTGCTGTACGATCATCGGAATTGCAATAGTTTTGAATATAGTATGCGCGTCCGGCTGTAAGCGCTACATTCATGGTTATATTTTTCTCATATACCCAACTGTTCGTAGTGCTGTTATAGATCTGATTGGATTTACTAAATGCTGTAGTGATCAAGTCATCCATTGTATATACATTGATCGAAGTGTATTCCTGATCTGACGAATCCATCGTAATCGTATAGGTTCCAGTCTCCGCCGGAATAAATTTCATGTAATCATTGGCCGGAACTGAAGCAGTATTGTCAAGCGAGAGTGAACCATAAACTTTTGAGGATTCACCTTTGGTAAGTTTGACAGTACGATTTCCTCCTACACCAAATGTAGCCGTATATTCTACAAATTTCTTCGTTGCGTTTATCGAATAAGTTCCTTTTTTCAAAAATAATGTTTTTCCATATCCTAGATAATCTCTGTCACTGTCATACCACGAACAAGTCAGATCATCTGAGCCGCAGGATAATAATACTTTATACAACGCAAGTTTGAAATTGACGGTTGCACCATTCTTGCCAACATTCTTACTGCTTACGGTCTGCCGAACATCATTTTTAGATGCATAAAATTTATAGAGAACCGATGGATATACGATCATATTATAGTCGCCTGACTTCATCTTGGCATTACCATAACTATCAGTATCTCCATTCGAATAACTATATCCATAGCAGGCGTTTCGATAATACTTGTTATTATCATTCTTAAAAGAAGCCACCACACTCACATTATCAATTCCGGTTCCATCTGCAGCAAGTACACGCCCGGATACTTTCACACCATTCACTGCATTGACTGCCAATGTTCCCTTATTGATATGTCCCTTGGTGTCTTTTACCTGATAAGCTACACTATAATTGCGAGCCGGCAGGTATAACTTCTTATCTCCTTTGTCATCATAACGATAACTGTCAAACACAATGTCACCGCTATTAAAACTAATATATTTGTTGGTATTAGATGGTAATGTATACGTATAAGCACCGGAGCCACCTACGGTATATACCTCAAAATATTCAGAAGAGTTGTCATTGGCCAGGATCACCCTTCCACCAGCTTCAATATAGCTGAACATTACGCTGGAGCTACCAATATAACAACTATATTTCTGCACCAGTTTTTTACCTTTTTCATCTTTTGCCGTAAGTGTCATAATACTTGCCTTGGCAGTCTTTAAGGTTCCCTCCAATTTGAAATAATCGCCTTGCGCCTTGGCAGTCAAACCATTTGGTACACCGGTGATCTTCATGCTATTTAAATAACCGGTGTGACTCTGTGTAAATCCCACGGAACGTTCTATCGTGTCTCCAACAACCCCCGTAAAGTATCTGGCTTCTGCATTTTTTGTATAATAATATTGTGTTTGGCCTGATTTATTACCCGGTAATGCAGATACCGTTACCTGTACATAATCACCATCCTCAATACAATTTAAATCGTATGTGGTGTTATCATCGGTAGCTAAGCCTACCTCATACACCTTAGAGCTCAACTTTGTTACACTTGCAACGCGCAGGGCGTATGCAAACTGTCCTGACCCGTCTGCTTTCTTGCGAACCACAAAGTTAGATGCTTTTAAGGCTTTCGCTGCCGTCAAATTTACGCGCACTGTCTTGCCATCTAATGCAGCGACAGAAGCAACGCCAGCTTTCTTAGCTGTCTTTTTGGTAACTTTTACGGTCCAAACCTTCTTTTTCTTACCATATTTTGCAGTAATCTTGGTCGTACCTGCCTTTTTGGCTTTTACGACTCCCTTCTTGGATACGGCTGCAACTTTTTTCTTGCTGGTCTTCCATTTGATCTTGGTCTTTTTAGAAATGCCCTTGACTTTTAATGTTTTCTTACTGCCAACTTTCAACGAAATCGTATTCTTAGATTTCTTATTCGATTTCTTGCTTGATTTCTTGCTTGATTTCTTACCAGCTTTTTTAGCTGCTGTCTTCTTGGCTGCACTTACTGTTTGTGTGCTCATTGGCACGGAAGTGGCCGCCAACGCAATCGCAATGCCAACTGCCATTACTTGTTTTGCAATCTTTTTCATTTTGATCCTCCATAAATAATATTTGTTATCTCTGCAAATAATACTGCGAAAAAATTTCCGCAATTTGCACTAACACTATCATTATACTCTCTCAATTTCTTTAGCGCAATGTCTTTTATTATCAAAAAAGGCGCCTTCCGAAGAAGACGCCCTCTTTATTTTATTTGGATGATTACAAATTATTTGTATAATTCAACCAACTTCTGTAAGTGCTCATAACGAGCCTTTGCAGCTTCCTCAGATTCCTTGAAGAGTCTGTCAGCACGCTCTGGGAATGGTTTGATCAGACGAGTATAACGAGCCTCGTTATTCAGGAATGCCTGATAATCGTCAAAGTTTACACCCTTCTCAGATGTGAATGTGAACGGATTCTTGCCCTCAGCCTTATTGGAAGGATTGAAGGAGAAGAGATTCCAGTAACCAGCTTTCACTGCTTTCTTCATCTCATCCTGGCAGTGGTTCATACCACCCTTAGCGATTCCGTGAAGCTCACATGGTGCATAACCGATGATCAATGATGGTCCCGGATATGCCTCTGCCTCTGCAATTGCCTTAACAGCCTGTGCAGGGTTAGCACCAAGTGCGATCTGAGCAACATATACATAACCATAGCTCATTGCGATCTCAGCAAGTGACTTCTTACCGATCTCTTTACCGGCTGCTGCGAACTGGCAAACCTCACCGATATTAGAAGCCTTAGAAGCCTGTCCACCTGTATTAGAATACATCTCTGTATCGAATACCATAACATTTACGTTTTCACCGGATGCTAATACATGGTCTAATCCACCGAAACCGATATCATATGCCCATCCATCACCACCGAAGATCCATACGGACTTCTTACCGAGGTAATCTTTCTTAGCAAGTGCAGCCTTAGCGTTCTCGCATCCGGCAGCTGCTGCTTTCTCTAACTCAGCAACCAAAGCATCTGTAGCTGCTACGTTAGCCTTTGTATCTTCTTTAGTCTCCATGAATGCATCAAATGCAGCTTTCAACTCTGCAGGTGCCTTATCAGACTCTGCACAAGCCTTTACATTCTCGATAGCCTGATCACGTAAGTACTTCTGACCTACATACATACCAAGACCATGCTCTGCGTTGTCCTCGAACAAGGAGTTAGACCAAGCCGGACCCTTCTTCGTATCCTTATTTACAGTATAAGGAGAAGTTGCTGCCGGGTTACCCCAGATAGAAGAACATCCTGTTGCATTGGAGATGTACATCTGCTCACCAAAGAGCTGTGTGATCAATCTAGCATATGAAGTCTCTGCACAACCTGCACAGCTTCCTGAGAACTCAAGGAGTGGCTGGTTAAACTGTGATCCCTTAGGTGTTGTATCAGCGAATCCGCTGTCTTTCTTACCAACATTAGCTACTAAGTAGTCGAATACCGGCTGCTCAGCTGCCTGAGACTCCTGAGGTACCATCTTGATAGCGCCATCAGCTGCCTTAGGACATACTGTGATACACTCACCACATCCCATACAATCCAAAGGAGATACGCTCATTGTGAACTTATATTCTCCAGCCTTTGGCTTAGTATCGGAAAGTTTAATATTAGAAGGTGCTGCTTTCACCTCATCCTCGCTCAGCAAGAATGGACGGATCGTTGCATGAGAACATACAAATGCACAGTTGTTACACTGAATACATGTATCCGGATCCCATACTGGAACAGTTACTGCAGTACCACGTTTCTCATAAGCGGAAGCTCCTGTTACGAACTGACCATCTGCAATATCAGCAAATGCGGATACCGGAAGGCTGTCACCATCCATCTTGGAGATCGGCTCAAGAAGCTTGTTGACCATATCAACAACCTCTTTACGTCCTGTCTTCTCCTTAGCTGGAGCATCTGGTGCAGGATTTTTCCAAGAATCCGGAACTTCTACTTTGTGTACAGCGTCAACACCGGCATCAATTGCCTTGTAGTTCATCTCTACGACAGCGTCACCCTTCTTAGAATAAGACTTCTTAGCTGCCTGCTTCATGAACTCAACAGCTTCATCGATCGGCATAACGTCTGCTAATTTAAAGAATGCGGACTGTAAGATCGTGTTAGTACGTTTACCCATACCAATTTCAATTGCTTTGTCAATAGCGTTGATTGTATATAACTGAATGTTGTTATCAGCGATATATTTCTTAGCGTCAGCGTTGAGGTGATGAGCAAGCTCTTCATCTGACCACTGGCAGTTGATCATGAATACTCCGCCCGGCTTAACATCCTGTACCATCTTCATACCCTGTGTTACATATGCAGGATTGTGGCATGCTACGAAGTCAGCCTGGTTAATGTAGTATGGGCTCTTGATCGGGTTATCACCAAAACGTAAGTGAGAAATGGTAACACCACCGGTCTTCTTAGAGTCATACTGGAAGTATGCCTGAATGTACTTATCTGTATGGTCACCGATGATCTTTGTAGAGTTCTTATTAGCACCTACTGTACCATCTCCACCAAGACCCCAGAACTTGCACTCTTTTGTACCAGGTGCAGATGTGATAGGAGCCGGCTTAACCTCTGGCAAGCTCAAGTTTGTTACATCATCGACAATACCGATTGTGAAACGAGCCTTAGGAGCATCCTTCTCCAACTCTTTGTATACTGCAAATACAGATGAAGGAGGAGTATCTTTAGAACCAAGACCGTAACGACCACCTGTTACCACGATATCATTTAATCCTGCCTCGCGAAGAGTAGTAACTACATCGAGGTACAATGGCTCACCAAGAGAACCAGGCTCTTTCGTACGATCAAGTACAGCGATCTTCTTAGCAGTCTTAGGAATCACCTTAAGAATTGCCTCTGAAGACCATGGACGATACAAACGAACTTTGATCAAACCAACTTTCTCGCCCTTAGCTGTTAAGTAATCAATAACTTCCTCAGCTACGTCACAGATGGATCCCATTGCGATAATAACACGGTCTGCATCTGCTGCACCATAGTAGTTGAACAGATCATAATCTGTACCTAATTTTTCATTTACTTTCTTCATATACTTCTCAACAACTGCCGGAAGTTCATCATAAGCCTTGTTACAAGCCTCACGATGCTGGAAGAATACATCACCGTTCTCGTGAGTACCACGAGCTGCCGGATGCTCTGGGTTCAATGCATGTGCACGGAACTCTTCGACTGCGTCCATAGGACACATATCTTTCAGATCTTCATAATCCCATTTCTCGATCTTCTGAATCTCATGGGATGTACGGAAACCATCAAAGAAGTTGATGAAAGGTACTTTACCCTCTAATGCAGCAAGATGTGCTACCGGGCTTAAGTCCATAACTTCCTGTGGATTTGTCTCTGCTAACATTGCGAAACCTGTCTGACGACAAGCATATACATCACTGTGATCACCGAAAATATTCAAAGAATGTGTAGATACGGTACGTGCAGATACGTGGAATACACTAGGTAACTGCTCACCAGCGATTTTGTACATATTAGGGATCATAAGTAAAAGACCCTGAGATGCGGTAAATGTAGTTGTAAGTGCACCCGCTGCAAGGGAACCATGTACGGTACCTGCTGCACCTGCCTCAGACTCCATTTCTACCACTTTAACTGTGTTTCCAAAGATGTTCTTCTGTCCTGCTGCAGACCACTGATCAACAGAATCTGCCATCGGGCTGGAAGGTGTGATAGGATAGATACCTGCTACTTCTGTGTAGGCATACGCCACGTGTGCTGCAGCGGTATTTCCATCCATAGACTGTTTTGCTCTAGCCATTTTTGAATTATCCTCCTTAATTTATGAATTCTGTGAGATATTTTATCACTAAGCATCCAAAAAGTAAAGAATTTCAATGTAGATTTTGTCGAATTTACACGCTTTTTACGATAAAAGATCGATATAAATAAGTATATTTTCTCATTTGAACCGCTATTTGATCATTTTTCTCAATAAAATTTTATTTCTTACCATTTATGTAGGAAATAGCCTGTAAAATGGCGGAAAGACGAGCAAATCTTGTCATTTTCAACCACGGAACCCGCAAATTTTCAATTGACGATTTACACGACTTCTTTTACAATAAAAAATTGTGTGACTATGTATGGCAGATTTGACAAACTATTTGTCCTGCCAAAAACAACAAAATAAAATACGCTTTGCAGCAAATGTCAAAGCAGAAGGAGGAAAATATGGGAAAAACCTATGTTAAAAAAGTGATGTCACCGGAGCAGCTATTAAGCGAATATCCACTTCCGGAAGCCCACAAACAGTTAAAAGCACAAAGAGATGAGGAGATTAAAAAAGTCTTTACCGGTGAATCTGACAAATTTTTAGTAATCATTGGTCCTTGTTCTGCTGACAACGAAGATTCTGTATGTGATTATATTGGCCGTTTGGCAAAGGTTCAGGATAAAGTTAAGGATAAGATCCTTATCATTCCAAGAATCTATACCAACAAGCCTCGTACTACCGGGGAGGGTTATAAAGGAATCGTTCATCAGCCGGATCCGGAAAAAGCACCCGATCTTGCTGAAGGTCTGATCGCTATGCGCAAGATGCATCTTCGCTCTATCGCTGAAACTCATTTATTTGCAGCAGATGAGATGCTCTATCCTGAAAACTGGCCATATCTTTCTGACATCTTATCTTATGTTGCCATTGGTGCACGTTCTGTAGAGAATCAGCAGCATCGTCTGACCGCCAGCGGTATTGATATTCCTTGCGGCATGAAGAATCCAACCAGTGGTACTTACAGCATTATGCTCAACTCTTGTATCGCCGCTCAGGGAAGTCATACATTTATGTATCGCGGATGGGAAGTTAAGACAGATGGCAATCCGTATGCACATACTATTTTGCGCGGTGCCGTTAATAAACATGATCAGAGCAAGCCTAATTATCATTATGAAGATATGATCCGTCTGGCAGAAATGTACAGTAAACTTAACCTAAAGAATCCGGCCTGCATCGTTGATGCTAACCATTCAAATTCTAATAAGTGCTACTACGAGCAGCCAAGGATCGTTTATGAAGTATTACACAACCGTAATGTTTCAGATGAGATCAAGAAATTAGTCAAAGGTGTTATGATCGAAAGCTATATTGAACCGGGCAACCAGAAGATCGGTGATGGTGTTTATGGCAAATCTATCACAGATCCTTGCCTTGGATGGGATGAAAGTGAAAAGCTGATCTATAATATTGCTGACCGCTTATAATATTTATCATAATATATGATTTCTTTCAAAAACTGCCACTCTGACAAAGCCGTTAGAGTGGCAGTTCTTGTATTTTTCCTGTGCCGTGTGCAAATAAATACAACTCATTGGCACGTATCTGTCCAAGCACCGGCGTCTCATATTGTTCACTGTGCCACACTTCCTTAAACCCTATCGCGGCATTATAATTCAATAAAACATACCGATACGTCGATTTTTCCGGATTCCACACACATAATCCAATATAACCGCGTCGGTTATCCACGATCACATTTTCCTGCGGTCGATTTTGAGGATATATTTTGGACTGCTGCTCCCCGGTATCTGATCGCATACACAAAGTCACTTCTTTCCCAAAGTCTATATTCACCTGCAAATTTAAATCTCTATCATAAGGAACTAATGTATGATCTGATCCTTGAACTTGCTGATACCATTTATTTTTTTGCAATGCTTTGGCTCCATTGACGATATCCTCTTTCGTCTTTGGCGAATTCTTTGGATCTTTAAGCTGCCACCGGGCAGCGTATAACCGATATCTTGTCCTGCATCCCAAATATAGACTTACGGCAGACGGCTTGTCCTTTTGTTTAGTCACAACCCACAGATATTCTCCCGACAGGTTGGTTCCCACCAAACTGCCTTGCTGCTCATAGGTTTGCTCTTCCACAGGTTTCTGCGGATCCGATACCTCGTAAACCGTTGTCCGTATCTGTTTTTTCTCATGAATATCTTGTATAATATACACTCGCGCGCCATACTTCCAAAAAATCGTCGGATGTGAGAATTGCTTTTCATATACTTTTGCAACACCATTGCTATCGGTGCGGTAAATACCGAATAATGCATCTCCTGACGTATCCTGCTGCACAATATAGCTATAATCCCCCTCAGATTCTGCTTTATCTGCAAACACAAAAGAGGCTTCTGGCACTTGGTCCGGTTTAACCGCCTGGTTCTTTCTTGAAAATGTGATCATAAAACAGACAGCAGTCACTAGGACTGCTGCCATAATAATAATGTATTTGATTCGTTTCATTTATTCCAAACCTTTTAAGAAACTTTCGATACGATCTAAGCCCTTTTCGATCTGCTCAATAGAGATTGCATAGGACAAACGCAAATGATCGTCAAAACCAAAGTCAGCGCATGGTACAACTGCGGTGTTATACTCATTGATCAAAATCTCTGCCATGCGTGCTACCGTACCGACTTTCTCACCCTGGTAAGACTTATCTAATACTTCACCGGCATCAACAAATACATAAAATGCACCCATTGGCTCGATGCAGCTGACAAGCGGCATCTTCTGGATTCTCTCATACATGTATTTGCGTCTCTTATCAAATTCATCATGCATTGCTGCAACAGAGTCCTGTGGGCCGTTTAATGCTTCTACGGTTGCTTTCTGTGCAATGGAGTTTGGATTAGAAGTCTGATGACTCTGTACACTACCCATCATCTTCGCAATTTCTTTGGAAGATCCGGTATAACCGATTCTCCAGCCAGTCATCGCATAGCTCTTTGCCACACCACTGCAAGTGATTGTTCTGTCATAAATATCTTTGCCAAGAGATGCAATGCTGACATGCTTCTGCTCGCCATAAACGAGATTCTCATACATCTCGTCAGCAACTACATAAAAATCGTTTGCAACAACAACTTCTGCAATTGCACGAAGCTCTTCCTCTGTATACAACATACCGGTTGGGTTATTTGGTGTATTTAATACAAGAGCTTTGGTCTTGTCTGTGATCGCAGCCTTAAGATCATCTACGGTCAGCTTGTAGTTCTGCTCCTTGGTTGTCTTTACAATAACCGGAACACCTCCTGCAAGCTTTACGATCTCCGGATAGCTCAACCAGAACGGAGCCGGAATGATCACTTCATCGCCCGGATTGATCAATGCTGTAAATATATTTGTCAAAGAATGCTTGCCACCATTGCTGATCACAATCTGATCCGGTGCATAGTCCAGATTGTTAAAGCTCTTGAATTTCTTAGAAATTGCCTCTTTCAACTCATTTGTTCCAGAAGCAGGCGTATACTTCGTAAAGCCACTCTTAATCGCATCAATAGCAGCATTGCAGATATTTTCCGGTGTATTAAAATCCGGTTCACCTGCACCAAATCCTACTACATCTTTGCCCTGTGCCTTTAATTCCTTTGCCTTAGCAGTGATTGCCAACGTGGATGACGGCTTAACTGCTGCTGCTTTCTTTGATAATTCTAATGACATAGTCATTCTCCTTTCATTGATTCCCATTACTCTTTTGGTGAGATCTTGTCGAATCCGCACAAGCTCGCCTCGGCACATCATATCACAAAAGTATACTTGCGTCAATGTATAATTGTATACAATTGTTCAATCCGGATCATTCTGCATCTCTCATGCATTTTTACTGACCAACCGTAATATTGGCACCCTCTTCTTTTTCCCCCTTGGTTGCGAGTGTACTACCATAAATAAACTTCTGCATTTTATTGACACTCTTAGACAACGGATCCGGCAAAATGATCGACATCTTTCTGGCACGAGTGATCTTATACCCGCCCTCCACAGGAACATTGAGCGTATAGATCTTTTTGTTCTGATCCCGCACCTGTACTGCCATCGCAATATAGTTGACCAGATCTTCTTTTTTGATATTGGTCGTAAGCATCGGCAGGATCTTCGGTATCATAGCAACCAGTTCCAGTGTTGACTTGTCGATCACACGTTTATAAAGTGCTGTCATGACCGTACGATGCCGAAGTGTTCTTGCAAAATCACCGCATTCTCCATCACGCATAACATAACGCACACGTGCAAAACCAAGGGCTTGATTCCCGTTCATATGATTTTTACCAACCGTCAACGTATGGTTAGATGTGTCTGATATATAATTTGTACTGTTTAAGTATTTGACCTCTTGTTCGTCCAGCGTAATATCAATGCCACCAACAGCATCCACAATTTTTTGAAATGAATCAAAATTAACCAATACATAACCATCTACTGCGATACCAAAATTTTTCTTGATCGTTTTGATCAAAGTTTTCATACCACCATTATGGTACGCCGCATTGATCTTATTGTCCGAAAATCCCGGTATCTGCACATACGAATCACGCATAATAGAAGTTAACTTAAGCTGATTGTCCTTTTGATTGATCGTAGCGATCATAATACTATCTGTACGACCTCTTCCACCACCAATACTCTCTTCACCACACAACAAAATATTGATAACATCTTTGTTGGTAGAGACGCTCTCTGCACTATCTAAATGAATACTATTCGGATCCAACTCTTCCAAATTACCGGTATTTTCATCGGTATCAAAATATTCCTTTGCAGCCGGGGTATCATTATCTTCTAATCCTTTGATATTCATTTGGTGGTAATAATACGTAAATGTGCCATATGCGATCCCCCCAAGCAAAATAACAGCGATCAGAATACCGATCAATATTTTGGACCATAAGGGCAGTCTTTTTTTATCTGCCGATTTTATTTTATTATTCACTCTAATCCTCCATGTGCCTGACAATCCCTAAATCCGGAATCATCAGGCACAATTCATACACATGATTCTTTTTGTCACTTATCGCTTAGTTTTTAAAGCTGTGAATTGGTGCCGGGATGCGTCCACCACGATTAATAAACTCTTCACAATCAAAAGCATTCACCGGCATTACCGGTGCATAGCCAAGCAATCCACCAAATTCAACTGTTTCTCCGACTTTTTTGCCAATAACCGGAATCAATCGAACTGCTGTTGTCTTCTGGTTGACCATACCGATCGCCATCTCATCCGCAATGATGCCGGATATCGTTGTCGCTTTGGTATCGCCAGGTATAGCGATCATATCCAGACCTACAGAACATACGCAAGTCATTGCCTCTAATTTTTCTAAGGTCAAAGCTCCCTCCGTCACTGCATCGATCATTCCCTGATCCTCGCTGACCGGAATAAAGGCTCCACTTAATCCACCTACATAAGAGGAAGCCATAACGCCACCCTTTTTCACTTGATCGTTCAACAACGCTAATGCTGCTGTCGTTCCCGGTGCACCGGCCTTTTCCAGACCCATTTCCACGAAAATATCTGCAATGCTGTCGCCAATTGCCGGAGTCGGAGCCAAAGAAAGATCAATGATTCCAAATGGAATACCAAGTCTCTCTGATGCTTCTCTTGCGACCAACTGGCCAACACGTGTAATCTTAAACGCTGTCTTCTTGACTGTATTACAAAGTGTTCCAAAATCTGTTCCATGAACGGACTCCAATGCCTTGCGCATAACACCCGGTCCACTGACACCAACGTTAATTATCTCATCTGCCTCCGTAACACCATGGAAAGCACCCGCCATAAACGGATTGTCATCCGGTGCATTACAAAATACAACTAATTTAGCACAGCCAATGCTGTCTTTCTCTTTGGTTGCTTCTGCTGTCTGCAAAATGATCTCGCCCATCATTTTTACTGCATCCATATTAATTCCGGTCTTTGTAGATCCCAAATTCACGGAACTGCAGACAAAATCTGTTGTCGCAAGAGCCTCTGGGATCGACTGGATCAAAAGTTCATCACTCTTCGTCATTCCTTTAGACACCAGGGCACTGTACCCACCGATAAAGTTGACACCTACCGTTTTGGCTGCCTTGTCCAGAGTCTGTGCAATACGCACATAATCCTGCGGTGTTTTACACGCAGATGCACCAACTAAAGCGATCGGAGTTACCGAAATTCTTTTATTTACAATTGGAATACCAAACTCTTTCTCGATTGCCTTTCCTGTTTCGACAAGATCTTTTGCAACCGTTGTAATACGATTGTATATCTTGTCGATCAAACGATCCAAATCGTTATCGCAGCAGCTAAGCAAGCTAATGCCCAGCGTAATTGTACGCACATCCAGATTTTCTTTTTCTATCATATCATTGGTTTCTAAAACCTCATGTATGTTAATCATAGTATCCTCCATTTCTGTCATTAAATACGATGCATTTTGTCAAAAATATCTTCACGCTGTGCCTTGATAACGCAGCCCATTTCTTCCCCGATCTGCTCTAATTCATCAACAACGACACCAAATTCTTTGGCGCAGTCTTCCAGATCTACAATCATCATCATATTAAAAAAGCCACCCACGATCGTCTGTGAGATATCCAAAATATTAATGGTGTTGTTTGCCAGATATGTGCATACCTTTGCAATGATCCCTACGCTATCTTTACCTACTACGGTTACTACTGTTTTTTTCATGATGTCCTCCATTTCCATACATGATCTGTATGTCTTTTTATATTGTAACAAGCTGTGATGGCTTGTCCCTCTCGGCTACTTGTAACTGAAATGGAACTTCTTTAGAGCCCATTTCCTCCCATATCTGGCATCGTACTGCTTCATATGCCAATGCCGGATAATTGTTCTCTTTGGATAAATGTGCCAAAAATGCATATTTCAAATGATCCCCCATCAAACTGCATAACAGCCGTCCGGAGTCCTCATTGGACAAATGTCCCCATTCTCCCAAAATACGACGCTTGAGCGGATACGGATAATGTCCTGCCTCCAACATACTGATGTCGTGATTTGCTTCAATCAGCAACACATCGCTGTCCTCTAAATGATCTACAATGTAGTCATCGTACACCCCCAGATCGGTTGCCATGCTGACCTTTTGCCCGTCTGCTTCCACAGTATAACATACCGGATCAGCAGCATCATGTGACATTTTGTATGGCATGATCTGCATATCACCCATTCCTACCGGTTGATCTGCATAAAGTTGAAATAGATTTTCTCTTTTTATGACATTTTTTTTATCCTTTTCACAGATTTGATCTAATGTGCCTCCCGTTGCATAGATCGGCACTTCAAATTGCTTTGCCATCATGGGTATTCCTTGAATATGATCTGAATGCTCATGTGTCACAAAAATGCCGTCTAACTGCTCCGGTTCGACGCCAATACTGTGTAGTCCCTCCACAATTCTTTTCCGGCTAATGCCGGCATCTATCAATATGTTTGTTTTCTCTGTGCCGACATAAATACAGTTTCCACTGCTTCCGCTGGCTATACTGCAAACTTTCATGATATTACTACATTCCTTTCTCCACCGCATACTTTACGCCCAGAGTTACTAAAGTCCTAACGGGTAACCCAGCGCAGGATAACGGCATCGTGTTCTGCTAAAGGCTGGCTGAATTCTGCATCCATACCATTTATCTTAATCTCCATATAATCGCCATGCGCCTTACTGGTGTCAATCGGGTAAATATCTAACACATCCACTAATATATAATGTGTCTTTCCACGCAACGCATAAGGTTCGCCGTTCACCGTGATCGCAAAATCTTTCTCCGGATCAAAGCTCTGACTCTTCTGCTCATCTGTGATATTCTCTGTGTTTACCGTTTCTGACGATTGACTTTCATCTGTCGTATCTCCGACAGACATCGGTTCGTGCGATCGTTCTATAGCTGTCATATCACTGCTGCCCATGGATTCCTGCGGCGCAGCTTCCGTCTCATGAAACTTGTCCGTTATTTGGCAATCTACCGAGAAATTCTCGTATACCTTTGTCTGCAGATTTGCCGGAACATGATTGACAAGTACTTCCCCCTCCGCAGCAATATCCATAAAGTCTAACAGCTGTTCCAATGTATAATATGGCAATATCTCAATCTTATCTTCATTTTGAATTTCATAATACGCAGATACCAATTGCCCGTTTGCAGAGACAAAGCAAGGACAATCGACTTTGGTGCCATTGACATAGAAAGAAATCGCACTCTTGTACTCCGGCAATGCTTGTATCTCTATGCTTCCCGGCTTTCCCTTCGTCGATACTTCAATTTCTATCACATCATTTTGATGAATTGGCGTTGCAATGGAAGCTTCCTCTCCATTCACGCGGATAACCGCAGATTCTCCCGGCTCTCCCCGCTGCATACGTAAGTTTCCCTGTACATAATAGGCAACTGCATCGCCTCGCTGTGGAAATACCTTATCATTCGTAAGCCCTTTTTGAAGCGCAGCATCTAAAACCGTAAGATTTCCCTTATCATAAAGCTTAATACGCTCCCCATTCACAGAGACGAACACAAAATTATTACGTTGCTCATAATAATTCATACATATACCGATCGGTGTAACCAGCAGAGAATCTATCTCTAAATCCTGGCGCAGAAACGTAACCTCACGAAGCACTTCCGAACCACGCAATGCAACCCTTTCTTTTGCCACGCCCAAATACTCTGCCAGACATTCCGTAAATCCTGTGATCTTACCGCCGCCTCCGACAACAAACACAGCACTTACTGACTTATCTCCATTTAATTCTATGATCTTCTCTGCAACCTGTTTTGTGATCGATTGCACATTTTCTCGAACAACCTCTGCAATATCTGAAGACTTTACTGTCATCGGCAGTCCCATAATATCCTGAAATTCTACTTCTTCCTGCTCGGTACTCTCGCACTTCATGCGATCTGCTTCCTGAAAATCTACCAAATAATGCTTGGCAATACATTCTGTTAATTCGTCACCCGCCGCAGGTATCATGCCATAGGCGATAATACTGCCATCTTTCGTGATCGATATATCAGAAGTTCCCGCTCCAACATCAACCAATGCAATATTCAACAAGCGAAAACGTTCCGGTATTGCAATATTGATCGCAGCAATTGGCTCTAACGTCAGATTTTCGACATGTAAGCCTGCACGTTCCACGGCTGCATACAATCCATCCACAACTTCTTCCGGTAAAAATGTTGCGATCAACTCTGTACGTATTTTAGAGCATTTATGCCCCTCCAAATTCGTAATCGGATAATCATTCTGATAATAACGCATGACCGAGTAACCGACACAATAATATTTGAGTCCACTGTTATCAGACTGCCGCAATGTCTCATGTGCCTTTTCTACCGCAAGCATGTCAAGCGAATACACATGTTCTGTCGTCACAACAGTCTCTGTCGTAAAGGTAACTTCCGCTTCCTGCTCTACTGTCTTTAATACACGACCGGCAGCAGCAATACATACATTATTTAACTTCTTGCCCGTCAACTGTTCCAATTGATCACTCACAGATCGGATCGTATCTGCTACTTTACCAATATCATGGATCTGACCATCTAACATTGCCCTTGTTTCATGCTGCACTGCGGCCTGTGCCACAACGACAAAATGACCGTCAGGCTGTCTATAACCGACCGTCCCCACGATACTTCTCGTTCCTATATCTAAACCAAACACAAAATCGTCCGGTAATTGTGCCTCTGCAGAAACTACTGCCTTCTTCTCTGCGTCACTTAAATTCATAATCCCAGAACCTCCCGTCCTGTTGGTAGTAATGTTTCTCGCTCATTATATCACACATCAATGGCAATTTTCAATTTGCCAGTCGATTGGTGCGATACCATGCTCCTCTAAGAAACTATTTGCTTTACTGAAATGTTTGCATCCAAAAAAGCCGCGGTATGCAGACAATGGACTTGGATGCGGAGCTTTAAGTACTAAATGTTTCGGATTGGTCAACATCGGGATCTTGCTCTGTGCCGGTCTGCCCCAAAGCATATAAACGATCGGCCGATCCTGTGCATTAACTGCCTGAATGACTGCATCTGTAAACTGTTCCCAGCCTTTGCCCTGATGGGAACCTGCCTGATGAGCCCGCACCGTCAACACTGTGTTCAACAATAGTACTCCCTGATCCGCCCACTTCTTTAAGTATCCGTTGTCCGGGATATCACAGCCCAGATCATTGTGCAATTCTTTATATATATTTTGCAGCGACGGTGGTATCTCCCGCTGATCCTGTGGCACCGAAAAACTAAGTCCATGTGCCTGGTGCACATTATGATATGGATCCTGTCCTAATATTAGAACTTTCACTTTGGAAAGAGGCGTAAAATGGAACGCATTAAAAATGTCATCTGCAGGCGGATACACACACACTTGCTATATTCGTCTTTCACAAAACAAAACAGGTCTTTATAATATTCCTTGCTAAATTCCGGCTTTACCGCATCAAGCCAGTCATTGGTTATCATTGCCATTGGTACTCTCCATTCTATGCTCTTCCTACAATCGAACACTAATGCCCTGATCTCGTAAATATTCCTTCACTTCTCTGATCTCCAGCTCTTTATAATGGAATAACGAAGCGCTAATACCGCATCTGCTCCCGCTTCCGTAAAGGCATCGCGAAAATGCTCTAACTTGCCCGCACCGCCCGATGCGATTACCGGAATTGATACATTATCCGAAATGATCTTGGTCAACTCCAGATCATAGCCATCTTTCGTTCCATCGCAATCCATGCTGGTAAGCAGGATCTCTCCGGCACCTAACTTGTCTGCCTTCATCGCCCATTCTACCGCATCAATGCCCATATCAACTCTGCCACCGTTTTTATAAATATTCCAGCCACCATCCGGTCTTCTCTTGGCATCAATTGCCACAACCACGCACTGGCTGCCAAACTTTAGTGCTGCCTCTGAGATCAAGGTTGGATTGGCGATCGCGGCCGAATTGACCGACACCTTATCCGCTCCCTCTCTGAGCACCTGACGAAAGTCTTCAACGGTACGGATCCCGCCGCCAACCGTAAACGGAATAAAGACGGTTTCTGCAACACGGCGTACCATATCAAGCTTTGTTGCTCTGGCATCCGAGGATGCCGTAATATCCAAAAAGACAAGCTCATCCGCACCAGCCTGTCCGTATGCTGCTCCAACGATAACCGGATCTCCCGCATCTTTCAGATCCACAAAATTAACTCCCTTGACCACGCGTCCATTATTTACATCCAAACATGGAATAATTCTCTTGGTAAACATAATTATCGCCTCTCCATTCTGTTAAAGGTTGCAAAAGTTCTTCAATATCTGTAATCCAATATCTCCACTCTTCTCCGGGTGAAACTGGCACGCAAATGTGTTGCCGCTTTCTACCGAAGCATGGATCGGTACGATATATTCGGTTGTTGCCGCCACGTCTTCCTCTCTTGCAGCCTGTAAATAATAGGAATGAACAAAATATACATATGCATCCTGTGGGATCCCCTGAAACAGTCTTGCTCCCTCTTTGATCTGAATAGAATTCCACCCCATATGTGGAATCTTGAAGCCTTTTTTCGGCGGAATTGCCTTGATCTTGCCCGGCAATACACCAAGTCCTTTTACGCCCGGCGTCTCGTCGCTTTCCTCAAAAAGCAACTGCAGTCCTAAGCAGATGCCCAGAAACGGAATCTGTTTTTCATTTACCTCACGAATCACAGATACCAAATTGTATTTATGTAGTTTTTCCATCGCATCGCCAAACGCACCTACACCCGGAAGAATGACCTTATCCGCTTTCAGGATTTCCTGTGGATCTCGTGTGATCTTTGCCTCTTCTCCCAAAAATTGCAGTGCATTTTCCACGCTGCGAAGGTTGCCCGCATCGTAGTCAATTATAGTAATCATAGTCGTCTCACCTCTGTAGTCGTTTTTGTAAGTGTACCACAACCATGGGTTGTTGTCGATATTATTTGCTCCCAGGCATTGAACATTTTACATCTGAGCAAGCAGTTGTTATACTTAATATCGAAAATTTACATAGTATAGGACTGATTTATATGAAACGAATAGACTTTGAAAACGGAACGGTTACAAGAAACATACTGGGTGCTGCTCTTCCGATGCTGATTGCTCAGATACTGAACCTACTGTACAACATAGTGGACCGCATTTATATTTCAAGAATCCCGGACGTTGGAACAAGAGCACTTGGGGCTGTCGGACTTTGTTTCCCGGTAATTACGATCATCACAGCGTTCGCCAATCTGTTTGGCGGTGGAGGTGCCCCTCTCTTCTCGATCTACCGCGGTCAGAAAGAGGAACACAAGGCAGGTCGGATTATGAATACTTCCTTTACCATGCTGTGTTTTGGTGCGATTGTCCTCATGAGCGTTGGACTCTTGACCGCCAGACCTCTGCTAGTGTTATTTGGTGCTTCTGCGGATACACTTCCCTTTGCACAGCCGTACATAATGATCTATCTGATCGGCACACTGCCATCCATGATCGCTGTCGGAATGAATCCATTTATCAATGCACAAGGGTATGCCCTGATCGGCATGTCCTCTGTGGCTGTCGGCGCTGCCGCTAACCTGCTGCTCGATCCCCTATTTATTTTTGTGCTTGGACTAGGTGTCGAGGGTGCCGCTATTGCAACGGTGATCTCGCAATTTCTATCTGCCGCATTTGTTTTATATTTTTTGATGCGAAAAGCGGAATTAAAAGTACGTCTTCTGCGGAAATACGAATTTCGCGGCTGTTTTGGTTACGCCAAAAATATTGTCAGCCTCGGCACGGCAGGTTTTATCATGCAGCTTACCAACAGCCTTGTATCGATCTGCTGTAACCACGTACTTTCCATCACAGGTGGCGATATTTACATCTCCGTCATGACGATCATATCCAGCGTACGCCAACTCGTGGAAACTCCTATCTATGCGATCAACGAAGGCGCCTCTCCTATCCTAAGCTACAATTACGGAGCCAGACGCCCGTCTCGTGTCCGTAAATCAGGACTGGTAATGAGCATCATGATACTGAGTTATACCGCTGTCATGTGGTGTCTCATCATCCTCGTTCCTGGGACACTGATCCGTGTGTTCAGCTCTGACCATAATTTAGTACAGGACTCTATCCCCGCACTCAAGCAATATTTTGCCGCTTTTATCTTTATGGATCTGCAATACATGGGACAGACTGTGTTCAAATCACTGAATAAAAAGAAGCAGGCAATATTTTTCTCCCTGCTTCGTAAAGTAATTATCGTAGTGCCATTAACCTATCTGATGCCATTTGCCTTCCATATGGGAACAGATGGCGTATTTCTTGCAGAACCTGTCTCCAATATTATCGGTGGCGGCATCTGCTTTATTACCATGCTCTCTATTGTTTTACCGGAGTTAAAGCGAATGGAGCGAGTGCAGTGAAACTTCTTCGGTATCATGCGTCACAAACAGGATCGTGATCCCGGTCTTTTGATGAATCTTTTTTAGTATTTTTGAAATATTTCCTTCACCTTTTCATATGCCAATTTGGGTCTTCGATATTCATCTACGATTCCTTTATTATTCATCTCTCGCGGTCTTCCGGCAAACCACTCAGAGCTGACACGCACATCACAAAACTGCCAAATATAAACGCCCATACACTCTGAAGATTCTAAACACGCTGTCAACTGCTCCGCCAAAGCTTCTGCCTGATATTCTTCCGTCCATTTTCCATGATAAGAATTGTGACAGCCATATAGCGCCCCTGCCCCAATCTCCGACACAATAAATGGTTTATCTTTTCCTTTTCCATCCTCTTTAATCCAATCACAAACTTCCGCCAAATACTGCTGCACCGGCTTGTCTACATACCATCTTGGATATATATTACATGAGATCACATCCGGCAGATCAAAACAAATGTCCTGAAAAAATTTGCAGCTTGCAAAAGTACAGGGTCTTGTAGCATCTAACTGCCTGATCAGTGCAAATTGTTTTTGATAGCATGATCTTCCGAACTCTGTTTCGCTGGCACATTCATTTAGTATGCCCCAAATATAGATACTTGGATGATTATAATGGTTCATTATCATTTCCCTGATAACATTTTCTGCCTGCGTCTCAAAAAGAGGATGACGCATTTCTGATTCCTCTATTCCTCTTGCATGATTCTCTTCCCAAACCAAAATACCCAGTTCATCACACAAGTCCAAAAATATCTCATCATTCGGATAGTGCACCGTGCGAATCGAATTGGCGCCCATTTGTTGAATTAACATAAGATCATGACAAATTGCTGCATATGGCAATGCACATCCATAGTCTGGATGATCTTCATGTCTGCATACTCCCTTGATGCGAAATTTCTTTTCATTTAATAAAATTTCTTTTCCCTGCACCTTAATTTCCCGAAAGCCAAAACGGTCTATTAAGTCATCCATCACAATTTCTCCTACTTTTGCCTGTAGCTTTACCTCATATAATTTGGGAGAATCCGGACTCCATTCCTGCACATCTTCAAATATAAGTTCCGTAGACAATATCTGTCTGTCCCCCTTATCGGACAGCAACTGCCAATCATAGATTACTTCTCCTATTTGAAGTGAGATCACCACATTCTCGCCAGCAAGCCTCTTTTGATCCAAAATATGGACCGCGACTTTCACGCCGGCTGTCCATTTCCCATTTTTATGATATGTTTTAACATGTACATATTCAAAATATAAGGCACCAATTTTCTCCAACACCACCGGACGCGATACTCCACCATATGACATATAATCATTCGGAATATGCAATGCACTCTTCTCCGTAAAACGATTATCCACCTTAATTTCCAACAAATGGGTTCCCTCTGTCAAATCTTTCTTAATAACAGAAAATGGTGTATAAGCATTATAATGCTGTGCAATCTGTTCCCCATCTAACAGCACTGTCGCTGTATGGCTCACTCCTTTACACTCAATACGGATATTTCCACCAGCAGTAATTTTTTTACGAAAATAGGCTTCTCCACGGTAATTCGCAAAAAGTGGATTTGTTTCAAAGCATCCCGGTGTTGCCATCTGAAACTTTGTTCCTGCATAATCCCCCTCGCATGGCTCAAATTCCCATAAACTCCCTGTCAGTTCTTCCTGCATACGCACTTCATGTGTCTTAAATGTACGAATCATCGTTCTTCATCTCTCCTTAACAAATTCTACTTCAGTTTGCCATATACCTCATCTGTTACAGGCTCGCACCACTCATTCGAAGTGTCTTCACCCGGCACTTCCACAGCAAGATGACTAAACCAGCTATCCGGCGCAGCTCCATGCCAGTGTTTCACCTCTGCCGGAATGTTAATGCAGTCACCCGGTTTCATTTCAATCGCTTCCTTGCCTTCTTCCTGATAATATCCACGACCGGCAACGCACACAAGAATCTGTCCGCCACCATTTTTTGCATGATGAATATGCCAGTTATTACGGCATCCCGGTTCAAAAGTAACATTAAAAATTCCTACCTGACTGGCAGATACCGGTGCCAGATAACTATTGCCGATAAAAGATTGTGCAAATGCTGCATTCGGCTCACCGATTGGAAATACCATCTCTTTGGCATGTGCCCGCATTTCCTCATCTTCGTATGGCAGATCACCTTCACCGGCTACCCAAACTTCTTTGGCAAGGTTAAAGACCGCCCAGCCCTTTGGCCATCCTGCGTAAAATGCAACATGTGTGATGATTGCAGCGATTTCCTTCTGTGTCACACCATGAGCCTTCGCATTTTCCAAATGAAATTTCAAAGAAGAATCCGTAATACCAGATGCCATTAACGCAACAACGGTAATGATACTTCTGGTCTTCACATCAATGTCCTGATTGTTCCAGTTCTCACCAAAAAGAACATCATCATTAAAATGTGCAAACTCCGGTGCAAATTCACCCAAAGCATTTCTTCCTGCTGTCTGTACAATTTTGCCCATAGTTGTTATCCTCCATTTTTCATAATCTAAAACTTCGCCTGAAATACAATTACAAACTTTTTACCCACTCGCTAATCTCCTGTTTAGACATACGATTTAAGAGTTTTCCTTCCACGATCTGTGCATTAGGAGCCGATGGCTGTAACTCACTGACCGTGTTGCCAAATCCGCTGCCACCAGATGTTGCAAATAATACAATCTTTTTGCCGCTCAGATCATATTTCTCCAAAAATGTATTCACGATAGTTGGTGCAACATACCACCAAATCGGGAATCCCAAAATAATCTCATCATAAGCAGATACATCCACATTAGAATCTGCGATTTCCGGTCTGATTGATTTGTCAGCCATCTCTACACTGCTTCGTGATTTTTTGTCCATCCAATTAAGATCTGCCTTGGTATATGGAACCTTTGGTGCGATCTCGCACAGATCAAAATCGCCTGCCTCTGCGATCATTTCTGCTGTTTTCTTTGTTGTTCCGCTTGCGCTAAAATAAGCAACTAACTTTTTTGCCATAAAATAACACCTCATTTCTTAAACATAAACAAATGTAGTTCTGCAAAAATCGCTAAAACAATTCTTAGTGGCATAGCACCACATTATAAGCAGTTTCCCATAAAGTTAAAAATGTGCAGGAAGTTTTATTTCTCCTGCACATTTATTATAATACTCCATTTTCAATTATGTCTACTACTTATATTGTATTGCTATCTATGCTTTTTTGGCATTATCTGCAATTATTTCGGTTTTATAGATTGTAATGCATAATTTATCCCTTTACAAACTATCTATATTAATTTTTTTCTAATTTCTCGTATTTTATTTTTTCTCTCTAAAACACTTACATCGCATTGTTCTAAATATTGATAAAATACATCTGCTGCAGATAACAACGCTAAAAAGAACTCCTTTTTCTCTACCATATATTTTTTGTCCCCTATAATTATCAAAAGCCCATTCTGATTCCTTTTTTCGTTTCTCAATATCACATTTAGAGGTTGGTCAGGAAACAAAAAACTCGTTTCCCATTTACCTTCTATCAATTCATCTATTGCATCTATGAAATATGACCACAAGTGATTAATTAAATCCCATTGTTCTAATCCCATAATCTCTTGAGTATAATATTTTATTACAATTGCCCCTTCTACATAAAAAACGTCTGTAACTAATTCTATGTCAGTATCTGGTTCAATTTTAACAAAGCAATCCATGTGTTTAATATACGTTTCTACTGTTAGCATTATTATATCCTCTTTCTTTATTATCAAGTAAATCTATTTTTAGGTTCATACTTTTCTCCATTTCTCGTTTTGGCGAGCCGCATGCACTGCTTCCTCTAAATCTTCCGTAAAATGTATAGATAAATCACTTCTCCCCACCACTATACGCCTGTATCTCCTCAATAAACCGACTTACCATCGGTGAATATGGGATATTTCTCCGCCAAGCGATCACGGTACTTGTCTCCACTTTCGGCGTCAATCGCCTCTGCACAAGCTTATCCTTCTCCCAATACCGTTCTGCACCCTCGATCGACACCTGATACCCAAGCCCATGTAGCACCATCACCCCGGCATTAGTGCCAAGGTTACTGGTAAACGCCACCTGCAGCTTGCTAAAATCCTTTCCGAACCAGTTAGCCAACTCACTCTGTACCGTATGGCGTTCCGGCAAAATAAGCGGCAAACCGATCAAATCTTCTTTGGTAATATACTCTTTGGCAGCCAGCGGATCGTCTGCCCGCATCGTCAAAACCCAGTGATCACTGCCCTGTAAGCGAATATAATCCATTTCTTCCGTACTGACCGGTTCTAAAAACAGTCCTATATCAATAAGTCCTTTTCCCATCAATTCTGACACTGCATCGGCAGTCCCGGTGTGCAGTGCGATCTGCACTCTCGGATACTTTTCCCGATAACTGCGGCAGATTTCCGCAAGTGTCTCCACAGCCATAAACTCTCCACAGCCGATGGTGATCGTCCCCTCCATAAACTCTTGACTGCCTTTGAACTCACTTAAGATCTTATCTTCCATCTCAACGATTTCCAGTGCCCGCCTTTTAAGCAGCACGCCCTCACCCGTGAGTGTAATACTACGTCCCCCTCGGTCAAATAACTTTGCCCCCAGCTCTTCTTCCAACGCCGCAAGCTGCCTAGAAAGCGTCGGCTGGGTCAAATTCAACTGCTCCGCTGCTTTCGTAAAGCTCTGCTCCTTTGCCACGGTCAAAAAATACCGCAATACTCTCAAATTCATGACTCCATCCCCCTCTCCCTTAAATTTATAAGGGAATTTTAGCTCTTTGCCGTAAAGCACAAAGCCACGGTATATAACCTGCTGTCTCTATCAGTATAACTTTCTCAGCCTTATTTCGCAAATATCAGCCCTCGATCAATGCATCTGACTGCTCTGTTGCCTTGCTTCCTTTTCTCTCAAAAATGGTGCGGAAGATCAAACGAACTAACGGTCCGCAATAAAACATTTGATAACAGATTGCCACCAGGAAATTCATAGCCCATGTTTGAATCCAAGTACCAAAGGTTTTCGTTTCCTTAAACAACAAAGTTGCCACAAGGCTCATGAGCGGACACATGATACAACAGATGCAAATAGAGATCGCGTAGGTGATGATCTGCGGTCTGTCGTCCGGTGTCACAACCGTAAAAGCAAGTGCTTTCGCAATCTTTCCGACAATAAAAAATTCTAAGATAAATGCGACCGGCACCATGATCGGCAGTTCATGAACTGCTGCAAGAAAAGTCTCTCCGGTTACTTTTCCCATGTTTAACGCTACATTGTAAACGACCATCCCGTACACCATGACCGTTGCCATAATGGCTGTGAATACGACATCTTGAAATTTGTTTTTTGGCATAAAAAAATCCTCCTAAAATGATAACTATTGTCATGTGTTGTTCGTTATCATCCCGGAGGATTGTGCGTTTCCAATAAAAACCATATAATGCTGTGAAATTATAACATATTATCTCTAAATATGTAATACCCAAAATTAATAATAATCAAATTTTTGTGCTAATTGAGTCAGATCAACCCCACAATTTTCTTTTATTTTGTTCAAAAACGCCGATATGTCCACATCATAAAGATAATGCGTCAATGTCATGCCATCTGTATTCTTCTTATTACCATATAACCAAAAATACTTCTCCATTCCATCTTTACCATTGATTTTGTCTCTGTCCTTTTGTGCGGCTTCCATCGTTTTTTCTCCTGTCGTTCGCAGTTTTTGCAACGATTGTTTCTGATCCTTTGCTACTGCTTTTTGTGATAGCTCCGCCAAAAACAGCCGGTTTTTACCCGCCAACACATCAATTTTTAAGGTTGGATATTTCTCATCCTTTGTCAACGATAATTTGAAAGTATATGTCACGGAAGAATCTGCCGCTTTCAGAGATATGTCTTCGCGATATTCTTTTTTCGTATCGTTTCGCACGATCGTAACCGAATAGTCGACATTATCCACCATGAGCTCTATTACACGTCCACGAATCGTATCTGACTCATCCACATATAATTTCATTTTCTTCCATACCATGCTATACTTGTTGGTCATAAATTCACCGGTATGATACACAATATCATACTCCGTACATGCATCAGTAATCCCTTTCGGCTTCACATCCTCTCTGCTCTTCGTGACAGTCTGTCCTTTTTGCCAAAACATGCCAATCCACTTTTGCATCTCACTTTTGAACGTAACTTCCGTCCCCATCGGTACAAACAAGGCTTCGGTCAATTCCGTCTCCAACATAAGATAATCTTCTTTTAGTTCCGATATCTGCAAACAGCTAACCCCACCATTGTCTCCCACATCACGCTTCTGTGTTCCATCATGAAAAGCATTAAAATGTACTGCCTTTTGGTCATTTAATAACACTGTCCCCTGTCCGGTCACCGTGTCTTTATCCATCTGAATATCAGACTGTACCGTGACCTTTTGCAAGCCACTTTTCCTTAATAACTCTTTCCATGCATCGCCAAGTGTAATCTGCGTTGTTAGGCCCAGTCCTTCACTGCTCCTGTCTTTCCAATCTGACTTCCAGTCACAAAGCTGTTGAATTTCTTCATCCAACGTTCTCTTCTCCAATTTTTGAACATACTCCGTTGGCGGAAGCTTCTTTTGCTGTTCCTGCTTTTTATAATAGATCACGCCACCTGTACCCAATGCCAAAATAACAATAATACAAATAGCTGCCACGAACCATTTCTTTGTGCTCTGTTTCATAATCCCTCACTCCTTTTACCATAAAACAATGTGCTGTTATCTATACAACCATCGGCCGCATCAATATAATTAAAAGCACTCTTCTCATACTTTTTCACACCACCATCACATCTCCACTCCGAAATAGCACTTTTTAGAAAACTTCCTCTGCCTAGTTTTCGTAAATTTTTCGGTAAAACAACCTTTTCTAAATAATAATTACCTCGGAAGGATAATGGTGCCGTCTTGCGAACTGTATCCGGTACAACAAAGGTACTGCCCTTCTTACTCATCGGATAACAGATAAGTGTCGTCATTTTCTTATTGTATAACGCACCATTTTGCGACCTGTACTTTGGATTAATCGAAGAAACACGAATACTTCTCGTACGCATCGTCTCGTTCTCTGGCAAGATCCATACACCAACTAAGCCCGTAATCATCTGATAGTCCTTTACCTATCATTCTTACACCATAGGTTTAAAACTACCATATGTAAAATACTTTGAATGCCTTATTTTACGTATTCCCCTTCTCTTATCTCCTAGGCCAAGCATAACATATCCGTTATTAAAAATAAAACACAATCTTTCCTTTCCCCCTGTCATTTTATATCCGTTTATGGTATCCTTATTGTGGGGTTATTTTTTACCGAATGTTGATGGGAACGTTCGTGTTATTACAAGAAAAAGGAGATTTTCAATGAAACAAATTGGCTTTGATAATGATAAATACTTATCCATGCAGTCTGCACATATTAGAGAGCGCATTTCTCAATTTGGCGATAAGCTGTACTTAGAGTTTGGCGGCAAATTATTTGACGATTATCATGCATCACGCGTACTTCCGGGCTTTGCACCGGACAGTAAATTACAAATGCTTTTACAACTTGCCGATCAGGCTGAAATGATCATTTCGATCAATGCATCAGATATTGAGCGTAACAAGATCAGACATGATCTCGGAATTACCTACGATCAGGATGTATTACGTCTGATCGATGTATACAAAAAGAAAGGACTTTATGTCAGCAGCGTAGTTATCACCCGTTACGCCGGACAGCCATCCGCAAATCTGTTTCAAAAAAAATTAGAATCCATCGGTATCCAGGTTTATCACCACTATACTATCGATGGCTATCCAAACAATATCGACAAGATCGTAAGTGATGACGGCTATGGCAAAAACGATTATATTAAAACAACCAGACCGCTTGTCATTGTTACTGCACCGGGACCGGGAAGCGGTAAGATGGCAACCTGCCTTTCTCAGCTATACCATGAAAACAAAAACGGTATCAAGGCCGGTTATGCAAAGTTTGAGACATTCCCAATTTGGAATATTCCTTTGAAGCATCCGGTCAATTTAGCCTATGAGGCCGCAACTGCTGATCTGAATGATGTTAATATGATCGACCCATTTCATTTGGAAGCATATGGTGAAACTACGGTAAATTATAACCGCGATATTGAAATTTATCCGGTACTCGCCGCCATGTTTGAACGCATCTATGGATACTGTCCATACAAGTCTCCAACAGATATGGGCGTCAATATGGCAGGCAACTGTATTATTGATGACGAAGTCTGTAAGGAGGCGTCAAAGCAAGAGATCATTCGCCGCTATTACCAGTCGCTCAACCGCTATATCAAAGATGAGGCATCGGGTGACGAAATATACAAACAGGAACTCATCATGAAGCAGGCTAAAATATCCGTAAACGATCGTGCTGTTGTTCCGATTGCTAACGAGCGGGCTAAGCAAAAAGGATCGGCTGCTGCAGCAATGGAACTACCGGATGGAACCATCGTAACCGGTTCTACTTCTGATCTGCTCGGTCCGGCGTCCGCTGTACTGTTAAATGCGATCAAAGTATTAGGAAAGATTGATGATAATGAACATCTAATATCCCCTTCCTTTATTGAACCGATCCAGCACCTTAAGACCGGTTATCTTGGCAGCAAGAATCCACGCCTGCATACCGATGAAGTACTTATTGCGCTTTCAATGTGCGCTGTATCGGATCCGAAAGCCAAACTGGCATTAGAACAGCTCCCAAAATTGTCCGGATGTCAGCTTCATGTTTCCGCGATCTTGTCATCAATCGATATCAACACTTTCAAAAAGCTTGGCATTGAATTAACCAATGAAGCCGTTTATGAGGGTGCTGCTACAACAGAAACGGAATGATCGTATTCCCGCATGCTATAATAAAAAGTTCCCTATAAAATAAAAAACAGCGTTTTCAAATTTTTTGAAAACGCTGTTTTTCATTTCTTATGTTTTCTATCACACGAAGATCATTCATTCCCCGTATTCTTTTTCATGGCTATCTCAACAACTTTACTGGTATACTCTGCCTTGTCTAAGCTTAGCAGTTCCCTTGCCTGCGACTCACTGACGCCATACTCAGATTGTAACAAAGATACGATCTGTTCTTTGCAGCCATCTACCTCGTCCTCGATCTCAAGCTGTTTGGCAGTCTCTAAATTCGCATCATATCTCTGCAAACCACGGATCAGCGCATTTAAGGCATCTGGATAATAATTCATAGCATCATAATTTTGATAAGAATCCAATGCTCTCTGTACCTGCATCACTGTTCGAATCTTATTATAGGTATCCGGATCTTTCTCTTTCACCTTCGTTCCTAACACCTCTTGGTATGCCTGCTCGTACTTACCCATCTCAAAGTATTTCATGGCCTGCTTCTTTGAACTGGAGTAACCATGTATGTTTGTGCCAGCAATCTCCACTACCAGAAAAGTAACGGTCAAGATAGCAATGATCGCAACACCAACTTTATTGAGCTTGCCGGTAACTTCATATTTTTCAGCTTCTGCCTCTTCTTCCTGCTGTGCTTTTCGCTCAGCCTTTTTGGCTTCTTTTTCCGCTTTTTTTGCAGCTTTTTCTTCGGCTTTTGCTGCTTTCTTCGCTTCTTTTTCTGCTTTTTTTGCTTCCTTTGCCTGCTCTTTTTCTGCCTTTTTCTGTTCCGCCAACTCCGCTTTTTCCGCAGCTTTTTGTTCTTCCTCTTCCTGTGCTTTTCGTTCTTCCTCGGCAATCTCATCGTTGATTACATTACCAAAGACACGCTGAAACAATCCTTTCTGATCTGTTGGCTCCTCTTCCGGATGTTCCTCCGGTGCCGCAATATCTAGCAGATCATCAATAGACACATCCTGTGATTCCGAATCAGCACCAAGCATATCAAAAATATCTGCAGCCTCAGCATCCTGATCTTCTACCAGTTCATCCTTTGATGCCGTCTCCTGCTGCAACGATCCGGTCATATCCAGATCATCCAACAATCCATCTAACATCATATTTAATGCCTGATCATCGGTCGAAGATTCTGATTTTCCGTCATTCATTAACGCTGCCGTCTCTGCTGAATCTCCGCCACTTACATCATCAGAATACAAATTGATATTATCTAATAATTCACTGGTATTAATCGTCGCACTATCACCAGCCGGCTGTAAGATCTCTTCAGTACCTCCGTCGTCGATCGGTGCTGGAATCTCTTCAGGAGTTTCCGCAACCGACATTGGAATCTCTTCGGAAACCTCCTCTACCGGTATTGGAATCTCTTCAGAAGCTTCCTCCTCGATCGGCATTGGAACCTCTTCAGAAACTTCCTCCTCTACCGGCATTGGAATCTCGT